>ENA-UZWV01000607-UZWV01000607.1-metagenome-genome-assembly--contig:-Day-3-1m-contig-607_pt1 | contig 32932 bp, 28 predicted proteins | sample MGYA00260342_ERZ794902 | MGnify/ENA metagenome assembly ERZ794902
AGTGCCATGGAAATTAACCAAAAAGACATACCGACGTAATCGCCGCCTTGTAAATTGTTTGTCATGTGTAACCCCTACTTAAATCAAGCTTTATTATTGTTGTGTCTGCTTGTAAAACCTAGACTTGCATTACGTAAGATAGTCAAGCGACACTCCCAGTACAGCAATTCCAGTGTAAGATGTTCTTATACTAGAACTTATACATTATCCCTTTTTTTAGGAAAGGACAACCCATTGATGCATGTGCAGTCGTAGTTATGCAACAATGTCGTTTGTTATTCGTGAGTAAATGAAATACGGATTACCTCGCGATTGAGTGATTTTAGAAACAGTAAAAAATTAAAAACTAACGATATTAAAACCACGTAAACTAAATATAGACAACAATAATAAGTGCGGATAAGGGCGATGATGAAATTATTATTTCGTAAATACTCCTGGCTTTTTGCCAGCCTATGCCTTTGGTTTTCGGGTGTAGCGGTCAATAGTTCTGAAGTGCCGCAAAATACCCATTTCCCGTCAGAGGTATGGCAGACTCAGTCGGCAGATGCAGTCAATATAGATCCAGAAAAGCTAGAAAAACTATTCAAATTATCATTTGAAGACCCCTCAACTCAGGGAGCTGCGCTGTTTAAAAACGGTAAGCTTATAAAAGAGCATTATTCGCAGGGTTACAATAGGGATAATGTTGCTACTTCATGGTCAATGGCAAAAAGTTTTTATGCCGCATTGGTGGGTATTTCTATAGAGCGAGGTGAAATTGGTCATCTAGATGAAAAACTTAGTCTCTATCTCGATTATCTTGCAGACGATCGCCGAGATATAACGATTCGACAGTTACTTAATATGACCAGCGGTTTAGAAATGCCTGCACATGAGCATGAAAAAATGTTTTTTACTGGGGATCACCTGGCCTACGCAAAACAGGTTGAGTTTGAGCAAGCGCCCGATCAGGTTTTTGAATATAACAATGTAAACTCCATGTTGCTGGCCGATCTTCTTCTCCAGGTCACAGGTATTCCAGCTGATACTCTGCTAAAGAAAAGAATTTTTAATAAAATCGGATTGAATAATGTCACTCTGTGGCAAGACACTGCGGGTAACGCCTTAACTTACTGCTGTGTAGATACGACAGTTAGACAGTATGCGCGGTTCGGTCTTTTATTTGCCCGTGGTGGGAAATGGCAGGATCAGCAAATTATTCCCAAGGCCTATGTGGACGAAACCTTTCAGCAGTATTGGCGTGATATCCCCAGTACTGATTTAAATCACCCTCGAGGTTATTCACTGCATTGGTGGGTCTCTCGCTATGACGAACAGTCGAAAATATTTAATGCCAGCGGTAAGTTTGGTCAATATATCTTTGTTGATCCTGCCAATGACGTGGTTTTTGTTAGGGTGACAAAATATCATTCTACCGGTGGTAACAAAATTGATTGGGGTCCACTGGGATTTGTAAATAAAATCGGCTCAGTAGAATTTCGTAGAAAGTTAGCGATGCGCTTAAGTCAGTGGGGTTGGATTGATATCCAAGCGGACGTCAGGGCACCAATGACCTTTGATGATGGTGTTTCCAACCAATTTTCGATGAACTACAGTGAGATTGTCGACAATCTGGCCACCCTAAATCAGCCTTAATTTGTGATTAATGTTCTTACAAAGAATCCAAATTATCTAGACAGTATTGTCCGCGCTTTAGAATTGATTCTTTAATCTCTGGCTGCATCTTATCCCAACTTCTATAAGCCATAGCGGTGCGCGGGTTATTACGAAGCAATGCTTTGTTGGCCGTCATAAATTTCCAATACAGGCTATTAAATGGGCAGGCAGATTCAGTGTCGCGCTCTTTGACCTTATAGCTACACTGGGAGCAGTAATCGCTCATTTTGTTAATATAGCTACCGCTGGCTGCATAGGGTTTAGTGGCAATCAAGCCGCCGTCGGCAAATTGACTCATGCCTCGAGTATTGGGTAATTCAACCCATTCAATAGCGTCAATATAGATGCCAAGGTACCACTGATCCACCTGATCCGGATCAATACCAGCTAGCATGGCGAAGTTTCCAGTAACCATCAGGCGTTGAATATGATGGGCATAGGCGTAGTCTAATGATTGATCTACAGCCTGCTTTACACAGGTCATTTTTGTCTCACCGGTCCAAAAATAGTCGGGTAAGTTGTTGCTAGCTTCAAGATGATTCAGGGTCTTATAGGCCGGCATATTGACCCAATACACACCGCGTATATATTCTCGCCAGCCAATAATTTGACGAACAAAGCCCTCTATTTGCGCTATATCGATATCAGTGTCAGAACCATAAAACTGATCCAGAGCAGCCTGTACTACCTCAGAGGGATGCAATAATTTGCAGTTTAGTGCGAAGGATATTCGAGCGTGATAGAGACTCCATTTACGATCACTTTGATGGGTCATTGCATCTTGAAAGCGCCCAAAGAGAGGTAAGCACTGGCTACAAAAAAAGTCTAGCTGCTGTAATGCCTGCTGACGATTAATGGGCCATATTAAAGAGGGCCCTACATGACCAATACTGACTATATTGTGACGTTCAATGCGCTTTAGTATCTCTGATATCTCATTACTAAAGACTAGGGGCTGTGGAATTGCATCTAAATCTGCGGGCTTAAGTTTTTGTCGATTTTCCGAATCAAAGTTCCAGCGCCCGTCAAGGGGTTGGTCGCCATCCATAAGAATTTCAAATCGTTTGCGCATCTTGCGATAAAAGGACTCCATTCGATTATGCTTGCCCGTATTTAAGTATTTAGGCAATTCTTCGATAGTCAGTAAAAAATGCTCTGAATCGTAACAGCAAATGGTTGTTTGTGAGCCTAAATCAAGCGATTTGAGTTGTTCGGCAAGCCGGTATTCTTCTGGGTGTTGATAGTCGAAGGTTTCAATCTTATGCTCGACACAGAGTTTAGTAATCAGCGCATTCAAATCAGAAAATTCTGCGGTATCGTCTAAGGTGAGATGCAAAACCTGATGCCCCAGATTGCTTAATTCGTCAGCAAACTCTGACATAGCAGCAAAAAAACCGCACAGCTTTTGAATATGATGGCGCACATAGTTTGATTCCTGATGAAGCTCAGCAATCAGATAAAGGGTTGAATCATCCTGTTGTGCATACCAGCTGTGCTTGATATTGAGTTGGTCGCCTAAAATAAGGCGCAATTTTTTAGGTGAGCTGCTCAAGCAAGAATCTCCGTACGTTTAAGGTCAATTGGCCAGTCAGAAGGATCAGTTGAGTCCAAAGGAAAATTAGCTGTATGGCCCTGCCAGTGATTAATAAATTGCTGTTTAGGGTCATAAATTTGGGTTTGTTTACTTAGGTCGAACTGTCTGTGGCCTCTAGGATCAGCGCCTACACCGGCAAGGTATTGCCAGTTTCCCCAATTGGACCCTAAATCAAAATCGACCAGCTGTTGCTCCATGTAAGCTGCGCCATAGCGCCAATCAAGAGAGAGTTCGTGTACAAAACAACTGGCAACTAATTGGCGACCACGGTTTGACATGTAGCCAGTGGCTTTAAGCTGACGCATGCAAGCATTTACGATCGGGTAGGGTGTTGTGCCTTGGCACCACTTTTGAAAGCGCTCTGGGTAAAAACTGGTATTGGGGGATCGATCTTTAATACCAGAAAAAGCGATCATATGTTCGCCGTGTTTTTCTGCATACCATTGAAAATATTCACGCCAGAGTAGCTCGAAATAAATCCAATAGGTGGAGTCATTAGATACAATCTCGTCTTGATATTGATTAAGTCTATGAATAATCCGGCGAGCCGATAAGCAACCCTGTGCTAGCCAAGGGCTAAATTTGGTCGAATAGTCCATGCCGTCAAGCCCATTTCGGGTTTGTTTATAGGTGCTTGGCAGGTCGGATAGGAAGTAATTTTCCATATGTCGAACCCCTTCAATTTCACCGCCCTTAAAAAGTGGTTCAGTTTCAGTAGCCTGACTGAGTTTTTTGTACCAGGGAAGAGGGTCAGTTATTGGGGGTGGTAAATGGTTTGGTGGTGTTAGGGGTGGATCAATCGATATTTTTTCAGCTTTTCGTCTGAATTTAGAAAAACTATCCGGTAATTCATTAAGTTTAAAGGGTAATTGGTCCACTCGGAATAAGCGGTTATTACTAATCTCATGATAATTGATCTGTGGATAGCGGCCTTTTGTTTTAAACCATTCAGTGCTGTCTAAAATATGATGGTCAGCGTTTCTAAAGATATGCGTAATCTGATGATCTTCTATCAATTGACTGATTTCAGATGAAGTTTTTTCTAAAACGACCAAATGTTGTCCCAGTGCTTGTAGCTGAGTATTTAAGTCGTTGAGTGAATCTAAAAGAAAATGTTGTCGATTTTGTGAAATACTGGGGCCAACCTGGAAGTGCGAGAGGCGTTTAGGGATATCTATACAATAGACAAAGAGTAAGTAATCCATGGACTCAGCGGCTAATTTAAGTGCTGGATTATCATCTAACCTCAAGTCAGTCGTGAACCAATAAATCCCTTTTTTTGACATAATGTTTAACCGCTAAATTGATCGTTATTAAATTACAGTTACGTGGCGGTATATTGGTTGGATTCAATTGCAAAAGCAGATCAAACCAAAGCTTTCAAGGTAGCGTAAACAAGGGGGAGAAGTAATTTAATTACATTTTGGAGAATTCTATGGCGGATCCCTTAGCCGTCGACTTACAGCCTGAAAAGAACCAGTTAATCCTATGGTTGGGGTACCTGGGCCTAATCCCCTTTTTGGTGCCTCTTGTGGAAATGACTAACGCACAAGCCTCAGGTTTAGGCGTTCACGGCGCTTCGCTGTTTGGTTTTTATGCGCCCTATGTTTTCATCGCTTACAGCGCAATTATTCTTAGCTTTCTTTCAGGAATCTTATGGGCTAAGAGTAGAGATTTTTCGCATAAAAAGATATCTCTCTTTATGCTAATTTTTAGTAATATGCTAGCGCTCACGAGCTGGGCAAGTCTGTTGCTGATTAATATTTCATCCCTGCTTATGGTTTTCGCTGTGGCTCTTCTTTTGTGCGGCTACAGTAGCATGTTACTCGCTGAGCGCTCATTAGATCCTGATGCAAAAATTTCTCAATACTGGCGCATGCGTCTGGTGCTTACCATGTTGGTCATTTGCGCACATAGCTTAGTCCTCATCTATCTTATTCGGGAGCTGTAAGTTAATGATAGAACTTAGAATTTTTTACGATGGCGGCTGTCCGCTATGCCTTGCAGAAATGAAGCATTTGTTAAGTTTAGATGTTAATCAAAGCATAGACCTGGTGGATATTAACCAACAGGGTTTTGAAGAAAAATACCCTATGATTAACAAAGAGAAAGCTGATGCAATTCTTCATGGTCAATTAGTCGACGGCAGTATTATTTTGGGTTTAGATGTGACCCACAAGGCTTGGACCCTTGTGGGCAAGGGTCGATGGACTGCTGTTTTACGTTGGCCAGTTATTCGCATATTCGCGGACTGGGCGTATTTACTGTTTGCGAAATACCGTCATCCGCTGTCACGACTTATTACCGGTAAATCACGCTGTGAAAGCTGTTCACTTGAGAGAAAAAAATGCTAACTGATTCCACTAATGCATTGGTAATGGGTGCCAGCGGTGCCATAGGGCAGGCGCTGATTAATAAATTTTTAAATGACAGCCGAATCGGTCAGGTGGTTGCAGTGAGTCGTTCGTCTGGGACTTTTGAGCATCCTAAATTGCTCTGGGTTACTACTGAGTACAATGAGCCGAGCATGCAGGCAGTGATCGATGGATTATCAAATTTCAAAGGCAGTTTTTCAAAAGTCTGTATCTGCCATGGGATTCTTCATGGCGAGAAAATGTTTCCTGAAAAGCGCATGGAAGAAATGAGCATAGATATGATGCAATCAATTTTTTACGCTAATACCATTGTGCCCGCTTTATGGTTGAAGTTGCTTAGAAAGCTTCTTTCAGGCTCTTTAGAATGCAAGGTTGCCTGCTTTAGTGCGAGAGTCGGAAGTACGGGTGATAATGGTCTGGGCGGTTGGTACAGCTACAGAGCCTCAAAAGCTGCACTTAATAGTTTGATGAAAACCTTCTCTATTGAATATGCGCGTCGCGCCAAGAACATAAAGCTCATTGCATTTCACCCGGGCACTGTAAACTCTGAAATGTCGAAACCCTTTCACGCCACGGTACCAGAGGGCAAGTTATTTGAACCCAGTTATGTGGCTGATTGTTTGTCCCAGCTCATGGACGAGTTAAAAATTGATGGTGAGTTAAGCTACCTAGATTATGCGGGAAAGCCGATACCTTGGTAGTGCCTAGGTTTGCGCAAATCGGTTAAATTAAAACACTCTAAAAAATAGAAAAGCACAGAAAATTTGTACAGTTTTTCTGTCAGAAAAAATTAATTTGAGGTAAAATGCTCGCAACATTAAAGCATGCCTTTTAATCGTCTAAATAATACTTAGGAAACGCCAAAACCATGTTCGATAAACAGAAAACCATTGAAAATTATGATGCTGAACTTTGGAATGCTATGCAGCAGGAAGATCAGCGTCAGGAAGAGCATATTGAACTGATCGCTTCAGAGAACTATACCAGTCCAGCGGTGATGGAAGCTCAGGGCAGCAAGCTTACCAATAAATATGCAGAAGGCTATCCTAACAAGCGCTATTACGGTGGTTGTGAGTATGTGGACGTTGCCGAAGAGCTGGCAATTGAACGCCTTAAAACTTTGTATGGCGCAGACTTTGCTAATGTTCAACCTCATTCGGGTTCTCAGGCAAACAATGCGGTATTCTTAGGGCTAATAAAAGGCGGAGATACAGTTCTTGGTATGAGCTTAGCGGATGGCGGTCACTTAACTCATGGTGCTAAACCCAACTTCTCGGGGAAGCTATACAATGCAGTGCAATATGGCCTGAATGCTGAAACGGGTCTAATTGATTATGATCAGGTTGAAGCTCTTGCTGAAGAGCATAAACCAGCAATGATCATTGCTGGTTTCTCGGCTTATTCTGGCATCATGGACTGGGCTCGTTTCAGAGAGATAGCCGACAAAGTAGGTGCTTATCTTCTAGTTGATATGGCTCATGTATCTGGTCTTGTGGCAGCAGGTGTATACCCCAGCCCAATTCCTCATGCGCACGTTGTAACTTCAACCACCCATAAAACTTTGCGCGGACCTCGTGGTGGTTTTGTATTAACCAACGACGAAGCTATCGCCAAAAAAGTTAACTCTGCAGTTTTCCCTGGTAGTCAGGGTGGACCTCTCTGTCATGTGATCGCGGCCAAAGCAATTGCGTTCAAAGAAGCGGCAAGTGACGAATTTGTTGAATATCAAAAGCAGGTGGTCGCTAATGCCAAAGCTATGGCAAAAACCTTCATTGATCGTGGTATTAATGTCGTATCCAATGGCACAGAAAACCACCTAATGTTGGTAGACCTAATTGGTAAAGAATACACTGGAACTGATGCTGATGCTGCGATGGGTCAAGCCTTTATCACAGTCAATAAAAATGCTGTCCCCAATGATCCAAGATCACCTTTTGTGACCTCAGGTTTAAGAGTGGGGACACCGGCTATCACCACGAGAGGTTTTGGTATTGAAGAGACTACTCAGTTGACCCATTGGATGTGCGATATTTTGGAAAGCTTGGAAAACGGCAATTCTGAGCAGGTTATCGCTGAAGTCAAAACTAAGGTTCTAGCTATTTGTAAGCGCTTCCCTGTATACGGTTAAGCCATAGATAAATATGGACCCTAAAAGCCTCATTAAATTGGGGCTTTTTTTATCCTGTTTATTGGAGCCTTTAAAGGAACATAAGCTGAACAGGGGATGAATTCAGTAATGGGGCCTGCAAGGTTCTATGTTGTGTTAGAATACTCCTCTTTTTTTTAAGGTAAATCATAATGTTTTGCCCATTTTGTAATGCTGATGATACAAAAGTCATAGATTCACGATTGGTTGCCAATGGTGGACAGGTGCGTCGTCGTCGTGAATGCTCTGAGTGTAGCGAGCGCTTTACTACCTATGAATTGGCAGAGTTGGTAATGCCTAGAGTGATTAAAACCGATGGTAGCCGTCAGTCATTTGATGAAGATAAATTGCGCGCAGGGCTTCAGCGGGCCCTTGAAAAGCGACCAGTTTCCATCGAGCAAATTGAAGTAGCTATCTCACAAATTAAACATTTTCTACAGGTAACTGGTGAGCGTGAAGTGCAATCACAGATTATTGGAGAAGAAGTGATGAGGCAGCTAAGAAAGTTGGATGCAGTGGCCTATGTGCGTTTTGCCTCGGTATATCGAAGCTTTCAAGATATCAGTGAATTTCAAGCAGAACTCAACCGTCTCAATGCTGACGGCAAAGATGCAACTGAATAATTTATGCGCTTTTCTGAAATAGACCACAAAATGATGGCGCGAGCGTTGCAGTTAGCAGCAAAGGCTCGCTATACCTCTTCTCCCAATCCTGCAGTTGGCTGCGTCGTTCTGTTAGGCGAAAAAATTATCGGTGAGGGTTTTACCCGACCTCCAGGGGGTAATCATGCAGAAATTGAAGCTCTATTACAGGCGGAAAATAAGCCTCAGTCTACCCTCTATGTAACCCTTGAGCCCTGCTGTCATCAAGGCAAAACAGGCCCCTGCACCCAAGCCATTATCGATGCTAACGTTCGACGTGTTGTGGTTGCGGCCGAGGATCCTAATCCACAGGTGTCGGGTTCTGGTATCAAACAGTTGCAGGATGCGGGTATAGAAGTCGAATTGGGGCTTATGGAAGCGCAGGCGCGAGAATTGAATCAGGGTTTCTATAAGCGTCATACAGAAGGAACGCCCTGGGTAACCGTTAAAATGGCGGCCAGTCTTGATGGAAGAACGGCTATGGCCAGTGGTCAAAGCCAATGGATTACCTCACCTGCGGCACGTCTGGACGTTCAGCGCATGCGAGCCGCAAGCTGTGCCATTATTACTGGTATAGGGACGCAAATAATGGACGATCCTTCGCTTACCTTGCGTATAACAGAGCAGGAGCTTGGCGTTGAAGATCCTGTTAAGCAACCATTGAGAGTAGTAATTGATTCGCAGTTAAAAATGGCGACTCAGGCTCGATTACTTCAACAGCCCGGGGATTGCTTGGTGGCAACCCTTGATGGACCTGAGCAAAGACGCAAATCCGAGGCGTTGACTGCCGCAGGTGCAGAGGTAATTTTTGTAGCCAGTAATGCTGATCATGTTGATCTTCAAGCATTGCTTGAGATACTTGCAGCGAGAGATTGCAATGAGGTTATGGTTGAGGCGGGAGCTGGCCTTGCAGGTGCATTTGTCGCTCAGGGTTTATTGGATGAATTAGTCTGTTATTGGGCTCCCAAATTATTTGGTAGTGAAGCTAGACCCATGTTTGAGTTACCCATTCAAACAATTGATGCACATTTAGCGCTGTCAGTTAAGGATATGCGTCAGGTGGGCGAAGACATTAAACTGGTATTAATCCCAGACAAAGATTATTGAGACTAAGCTAAGGAAGAACGTATGTTTACAGGAATTATTAGTGCGATTGGCAAGATTGTTTCGCTTGAACAGCGTCAAGGCGATGTTCGTATAACCATTGATGCAAAAAATTTGGGACTTGAAGATGTCAGGCTAGGTGACAGTATCGCCTGCAATGGCGTCTGTCTTACAGCGGTTGAACTATCAGATCAGGGTTTTGTGGCTGATGTATCCACTGAGACCCTAAGCCTAACTACTATTGGCAATTGGCAAACGGGTACAGGCATTAACCTTGAGAAAGCTATGCAGGCCAGCGATCGGTTTGGTGGGCACATTGTTTCTGGGCATGTCGATGGTATCGGTGAAGTGGTTTCACTGCATGAAGACGCCCGGTCATGGCGCTTCTGTATAAAAGCCCCAGCCAATCTTGCCAAATACATTGCTCAAAAAGGCTCCATTACTGTCGATGGCACAAGCCTAACTGTTAATGCAGTTAAGGGTAGTGAACTAGAGCTTAATATCGTACCCCATACCATGATTCATACGGTAATGAGTGACTATACTGTGGGTACAAAAGTTAATTTAGAAGTGGATTTAATCGCCCGTTACCTTGAGCGATTAACCAGTCAGGAAAACTAGGAAAATAGCATGCAGCTAAATACAGTAGAAGAATTAATCGAAGATATCCGTCAGGGAAAGATGGTTATTTTGATGGATGATGAAGATCGTGAAAATGAAGGTGATCTCGTTATGGCCGCTCCAATGGTAAGGCCAGAAGATATTAATTTTATGGCTACTAATGCTCGCGGCTTAATCTGTCTGCCCCTAAGTGAAGAGCGCTGTGAGCAGTTGAATTTAGGTTTAATGGTTGCAGGTGATACCAATAGCTCAAGTCATGGCACCCCTTTTACACTGTCTATTGAGGCGGCAAAGGGCGTTACTACAGGTATTTCTGCTGCTGATCGCGCACGAACTGTGCAAGCAGCTGTGGCCAGTAATGCACGCCCCCAAGATATTGTTCAGCCCGGCCATATTTTCCCATTAAAAGCCCAGCCAGGTGGCGTACTTAGCCGTGCGGGACATACAGAAGCAGGCTGTGATCTAGCGAGATTGGCTGGTTTTGAATCCGCTGCTGTGATTGTCGAAATCATGAATGAAGACGGCACCATGGCACGCCGTGATGACCTCGAAATATTCGCAAAAAAACATGATTTAAAAATTGGCACCATCGCCGATTTAATTCACTACCGTTTGGTAACAGAAAAAACCACCCAATGTATTAGTGAGCGTCAGGTGAATACACATTATGGTGAGTTTACCCTTAAAACCTATTTAGATCATGCGCGAGACGAAAAGCATTTTGCGCTTGTTATGGGCGATGTGAGTGGCGGCGATGCACCTTTGGTAAGGGTCCATGTTAATAGATCAGCTCGAGACCTATTGGCTATTGAGCCAAGAGAAGGCTTTCAGTCATGGTCAACCCATACTGCATTAGAGGCTATTGCTAAAGAGGGAAGAGGTGCTTTGGTGTTGCTCTATTACCCTGAAAGTGCTGAAGATATGGATAGAAGTATTGATCAGATGCTCAATATTAAAACCGAAAAAACACCACCGGCTAATGAGGTAGTGTACCTTCAGGTGGGAACAGGTTCTCAGATATTGATGGATCTAGGTGTTAGTAAGATGCGCCTATTGAGTGCACCGTTTAAATTTAGTGGTATTTCTGGCTTCGATTTAGAAGTTCTGGAATACATCGATTATCAGGATAGTTAAGGCAATAATTATGGGTGAGTTTAGACCTCAAGAAGGTAATTTTTCTGTGGGTGATTCAAGAATTGCAGTAGTTACTGCGCGTTGGAATTCAGAGGTTACTGGAGGATTACGTAACGGAGCATTGAGAGCTCTAAAGCGTCACAACGTTGAAGCTGTCGAAGATTTTTATGTGCCCGGTGCGTTTGAATTACCCTTAGCTGCGCAACGCGCTGCTTTAACCGGTCGGTTTGATGCCGTGATTACTTTAGGTTGTGTTATTCGTGGCGATACGCCACATTTTGACTATGTCTGCGCCGAAACAACCCGCGGCATTGGTGAAGTGGGTTTACAGCAGAATATGCCAGTGGCCTTTGGCCTGTTAACCACAGATAACCTGCAGCAAGCATTAGAACGTGCGGGTGATAACCAAGAAAATAAGGGTGAAGAAGCGGCCCTGACAGTGCTTGAAATGCTTGAGCTTTTTAAATCAATGCAGGAAAAAAATTAATGTCTAAAACAAAGGCCAAGCAAAAAGCGCGTAAACTTCTGGTTCAGGCGCTTTATTCCTGGGAGCTCGGTGGTACCGATTTGGAAACCATTGAAGTTAACTTCCACTTAGAAAATGACATGAGTAAAGTGGATTCTGAGTTATTTAAGACCATACTTTTTGGTGCGCCTCAAAACCTTGAGCAGATTGATGCTGCTTATCAAAAGTTTCTAGATCGAGAGCAAGAGAAACTGGATCCAGTATCCCGCGCTATACTTAGATTAACCACCTATGAGTTGATCTTCAGTATTGAAGTTCCCTACAAGGTAGCAATTAACGAGGGCGTCAATTTAGCAAAAACCTTTGGCCCTACGGATGCATTTAAATTTATCAATGGTGTGCTCGATCGTGTGGCAGCAGATACAAGAGCTGTGGAGATCGCCGCTCATAAAGGCTAACTATTGTCACAGAGTAAAGATCAATCCAATAACGAATTTTCGCTGATCAACCGTTACTTTAAGAAACTAACGGCACAGCAAGATGTGGTTGTTGGTATTGGCGATGACGCTGCTATCTTAGCTTCAAAAGAAGGCCATCAGTTGGCCCTTGCCACCGACACCTTGGTGGCATCTGTCCATTTTCCCGATGAGGCTAATGCCTATCAAATCGCTACTCGATCGCTGTCTGTTAACCTGAGTGATATGGCGGCTATGGGTGCTATTCCCAAATGGTTTACTCTGGCTTTAACGCTTCCTAAACAACAGGCTACCTCTGCTTGGTTGCAGGATTTTAGTCGGGGGTTAGCAGAGGTTGCGAAGCAATTTAATGTAGCCCTTGTGGGGGGTGATACTACAGCAGGTCCACTTACTCTCAGTATCACGGTTGCGGGAGAATTACCCTCTGGTGAGGGACTATGCCGCGGGGGTGCTCAAGCGGGCGATAGTATCTATGTGAGCGGCACGCTGGGTGATGGTGCTGCGGGTTTATTTCAATTGACCCAAAATCCCGAAACAATTAGCGAACGGCTTTTACAGCGTTTTTACTCTCCACTTCCTCAGATTGAGTTGGGCTTGGGCTTGAGAGATTTTGCCACTGCCTGTATTGATATTTCTGATGGACTGGTTGCTGACTTAGGTCATCTATGCAAGGCCAGTGGCCTTAGTGCGGCAGTTAAAAGCGATCTTTTGCCTATTCATTCTGAATTGAAAGACAATCACAGTGATCAGTTCCTTGATTGGGCACTGAGCGGTGGTGACGATTATCAGCTGTGTTTTACCCTTCCTGAGGGCAAACAGACGGCCTTTGAAAGCTGGGCTATAAAAAATAATATTCTGGCTACTAAGATTGGCAAGATGACTCAATTACAGCATAATCAAGTCTCAATACTGCTTGATAACAAGCCTGTATCTGTTGGCTATGGAGGGTATACACATTTCAAATAAGAACCCGAGTTACGCCGAACTTCTGCGATCGCCAACATTGTTGCTAGCCTTTGGTTTTGGTAGTGGGTTAGCCCCCAAGGCGCCAGGAACTTTTGGTACGCTAGCCGCTATTCCACTTTGGTTATTACTTTGTCAGTTGTCGGTATTACTGTATTGGTCTGTGATTGCTGTCTCAGTTATTGTGGGTATCTATATTTGTGGTCGAGCATCCAGTAAGCTTGGTGTACATGATCATTCAGGAATCGTTTGGGACGAGTTTGTTGGTCTTTGGATTACATTCGCATTTATCGAGCCCCAGCTCACATCCGTTATCGTGGGTTTTTTACTATTCAGACTGTTTGATATTCTTAAGCCTTGGCCGATTAGTTGGCTAGACAAGCAGGTGGGTGCCGGAATTGGCATTATGATCGATGATATTGTGGCGGGTTTTTTTGCAGCAATAGTTATTGTGGTTATCAGTAATTTGGGCTTTTTGTAAGTAAAAAACGTAGTTAGAAACCTATAATATAAAATATTTAATGCCAGTGAGGGCAGCTAGTTGAAAACAAAATTACTTCCACTAATCGTTATTATTGTCGCCTTTTTAATCGCATTCATCATGAGTGCCCTTAAGCCAAATTCCCTTGAGTTAGAATCACCCGATCGGGAAGTGGCAGTCACTACTGAATTAATTAACTCGTCCAAGATCGAATTACAGGCTGTTTCACAGGGGACAGTTGAGCCAAGAACCAGCACTATTTTAGTTTCTGAGGTTTCTGGTGCAGTTATCGATGTTGCCTCACAGTTTGGAGTGGGCGGCACCTTTGATAAAGGTGAGGTTTTAATTCGATTAGATGCAGCAGATTATAAGGTCGCCAAGCAAAGAGCAGAGGCTCAACTAAAGAGTGCCAAGGCACAGTTACTGACTGAGCAGGCCAAATCAGTTCAGGCTAAGAAAGAGTGGCAGATGACAGGTCGACCGCTTGAAGATGCACCTATATTGGCATTGCGAACGCCATTTTTAGCTGAGGCGGAAGCTAGATTAATCCAAGCTCAGGCTGAAGTGACACAGGCAGAATTAAAAATTCAGAGAACAATTATTCGAGCACCCTACGCCGGCATGGTATCAGCCACGCATGTGGATATGGGCCAATATGTCACTACCGGAACAAAGTTGGGTTCAATCTTTGCCATTGACTATGCAGAAATAAGACTGCCCATGACTGATAAGCAAATGTCAAAACTTTCCTTATCTAAGGGGTCAATTAATGATCAGAGTTTTGCTGATGCTAAGGTTGAATTAAAAGCCGAAGTGAATGGTAGTGAAGTTGCGTGGCCTGCTGTGATAGTTCGATCTGAAGGCACCATAGAGCAGAGTAGTCGTGCCCAGTATCTCTTGGCACAAATCGATGATCCCTATAATTTAAATAATCATCAGAACCGTCAACCACTCTTGATGGGGACCTTTGTTGAAGCAACTGTGTCCGGTAAGACCTTAGAGGCTGTTTATGCACTACCTCGCTATGCATTGCGAGCTAATCAACGTGTCGCTACGGTCACAGCTGAAAAACGCTTAAAGATGGTTGCGGTTGATTATATTTACGAAGATCGAAATTACTACTACGTCACCTCAGGTTTTGAGGGGCAGGTTGAGGTTGTTACCAGCGGTATGGGTATTATGGTTGATGGTATGAAAGTTAAACCGCAATCAACGGATGATTGGACAGAATTATAATGAAAGAATCTAACAGCTACGGCTTAATCGGATGGTTCACCAAAAATCCGGTGGCGGCTAATCTGCTGATGCTATTTATTGTGGTTGCAGGTGCCATTTCGGCATTTACCATCAGTAAGGATATGTTCCCGCGAACCGATAGAAATATTGTTCAGGTGACTGCGGTTTATCCTGGCGCTGCACCTGTAGAGGTTGAAAAAGGAGTCATTCTGCCAATCGAATCGGCTTTGCAAGGTTTGAGTGGTGTTAAAGAAATGCGCTCAAAAGCCAGTCGCGATCTTGCTAATATTGAGTTGGATATTGAGCCAAGCCAAGATGTTAATGAGATTATGGCTAGGATTGAAGACCGAATTAGTAGCATCCTAAATTTCCCCGATGATCTTGAAAAACCTAGCGTGAGCAAGTTTGAGGATATTAGCTGGGTTACAGGTGTTGCTGTCTCCGGATCGTTGGATGAATTTCAGCGCAAGCAACTTGGCCAAGAAATCCGCGACGAATTGTTAGAGCTGTCTCAGGTAAAGAAAGTTATTCTTTGGGGCGTTGATGACTATGAAATCTCTATTGAGGTGAAAGAGCAGCGCCTAAGAGAATTAAATATGACACTTGCCGAAGTGGCTAGGGTGGTGCGAGAGTCTTCTCTAGACCTACCAGCGGGCATGATTCGCTCTGATACGGGTAATATTCTGGTTAGAACCGAGGGTAAGGCTTATTCAGGTGAGCAATTTGAAAATATCGTACTACGAAGTTATGCCGATGGCTCGCAATTATTAATATCTGATGTAGCAACAGTCAGGGACGCATTTCAAGAGTCCAGTACCTTTGTACACTTTGATAAAGAGCCTGCCATTACTTTGGGTATTTTTTCTTTAGAAGATCAAAACTTACTGGCAATTGATGAAGCCGTTAAATCTTATATTGAGAAAAAATCAGAAACCTTGGTTGATGGACTCACTATTGAGCAATTTGAGCCACTGTCTTTCCATCTCCGTGGTCGGCTCGATATGATGCTCTCAAACCTCGCCATGGGTGCCATACTGGTTGCTGTGGTATTGACTCTATTCCTCAATATCCAAGTAGGGTTCTGGGTGCTTCTGGGTATACCAGTGAGTTTTCTTGGGGCTTTTTGGCTGATGCCAATTAATCCTTATCCGGTGACCGTGAATGTTTTAAGTCTATTTGCCTTTATTATGGTGCTAGGGATCGTGGTGGACGATGCCATTGTGATTGGCGAAAGTATCTATACTGAGGCTCAACAGAAAGCGGCTAAGGTACTAGGAAATGATACGAATGGGGTCTTCAGTACCCGAATTGAAGATGTGATTGAGGGTGCAAAAAAAGTCGCCATACCCTCAACCATTGGCGTTTTAACCACCATGGCCGCTTTTGCACCTATGCTGTTTATTGGTGGCGTTGTTGCGGGTTTCCAAGAAGCCATTGCTGTAGTGGTCATTCTTTGTCTCGTTTTCTCACTTATCGAGTCAAAGCTTATTCTTCCGGCCCATTTAGTCGGTATGAAAATTAGCGGTGTTTCTCATTCTAGATTTCAATTTATTGGTCAGTTGCAATCTCGTGTGGACAAAGGTCTTAGGAAATTTATAGAAACCAAATATCAGCCAGCATTGGCCTATTGTTTAAAAAGACGTTACCTGACGGTTTCGTTTTTCCTTGGACTATTAATTATTGCCGGTGGTGCTGTAAATAGTGGCATCGCAAAATTTGAATTCTTCCCCAATGTGCCCAGTGACACCGTGCGTGCCGAAGTGATTGTTTATGATGGAACATCGGCTAGTAGTATGGCGGATATTCTCACCACAATCGAAGACGCAGCCTACCGAGTGGATGAAAGCTACCGCCAGCAATATCCTCAGGGTAAGGGCTTGGTTAAGCATCTATTGTTTTATGCAGGCTCTGACACCTCTGGCACCTTTATCGTCTCACTGGTTCCTTCAGAAGATCGACTGATTTCGTCCTTAACCTTTGAAAAGCTATGGCGGGAAAAGGTTGGTCAGTTACCCAATGTAAGAAAGCAGCGATACTTTGCTAGTACCAATGCTGGTGGTGGTGCGAAAATTAATTTCCAGCTCAGTGGAGCTAATCCTGAACAACTCCTTCAGGCAAGTGATCGATTACAAAATAAATTGGCCCAGTACAACGGTGTTTTTGATATTTATAACTCACAGGGTACAGGCGGCAGAGAGATTCAAATCAGTCTCAAACCCTATGCCAGTCAAATAGGTATCAGCCTTGCCGATGTGGGGCGACAGGTAAGACAGGCTTTTTACGGTGAAGAGGTGCAGCGCATTCAGCGCGGTGTAGATCGAGTAAAAGTTATGGTGCGCTATCCAAAAGATGAGCGTGACTCAGTAGCTAGCCTAGAAAATTTACTGATTCGAACCAAGTCAGGGCAGGCCATCCAGATCGGTCAGGTTGCCGACATTAAACTTGGACAAGGTCTATCAACAATCTCTAGAACCGATCGTAAGCGGACAGTGAATGTGACCGCAGATGTCGATTCCAATAAGGTTCAAACTGGAACTGTCGTATCAGATATAACCGATAATTTCATTCCTAAGTTACTTGAGCAGTACCCCGAAGTTGAATTTGATTTGGGCGGCTCGACCAAAGAAGAAAACACATTAATTATGCGCACTATGGTGGGTTTTGCAGCGGCATTGTTTTTAATCTATGGGTTGCTTGCGGTTCCTCTTCGCTCCTATGTCCAGCCCCTTGTGATTATGTCAGTGATACCCTTTGGTTTTATTGGTGCTGTTGTTGGACATATTCTATTTGGTATTTCACTTAATATGCTCTCTATATTAGGCTTGGTCGCCCTAGCCGGTGTTGTTGTTAATGACAGCTTAATTCTGGTTGAGTTTATTAATCGTCGACAGAGTGCCGGGGAAACAATGGATAATTCCATTATGAAAGCCGGTAAACAGCGATTCAGAGCTATTGTGTTAACTACACTGACGACTTTTGTGGGTCTGTTGCCCATGCTATTTGAAACCAGCATGCAGGCACAGTTTGTCATTCCAATGGCTATTTCGCTGAGCTTTGGTATTGTTTTTGCCACCACTATGACACTTATTTTGGTACCCTGTTGCTATCGTATCGTCTATGACCTTAAAGCCAGTATTCAATCAATACGCCAAAGGCTTCATATTGGCAGTTAGATTGTAGTAAAAAACTGAATTAACTGCGGTCAAAGGTTACAATGCGCAAATATTACACACAGATTGGAGTCACCATTGGTTCTACGTTTTATAGAATCCTCAAAATTGCCCACTAAATGGGGTCAGTTTGATATTCATGGTTTTGAGGATCCCTTTAAAGGTAAAGAGCATATCGCTATTACTATGGGGGATTGCGCGTCTGAGGAACCATTGCCCATCAGAATTCATTCTGAATGCTTAACCGGTGATGCTCTTGGAAGCCTGCGCTGTGACTGCGGCGAACAGCTCCAAGAAGCATTGCAAAACATTGCTGAGCTCGGGCGAGGCGCCATACTATATTTGCGTCAAGAAGGACGCGGAATTGGTCTAGTGAATAAAATACGTGCCTATAGCTTGCAAGACCAGGGTGCGGATACCGTAGAAGCAAACGAGCGATTAGGTTTTGGTGCTGATATGCGTGATTACTCAATCTGTGCACCCATGCTTCAGTACCTAGGCGCTAAAAAATTACAGATAATGACCAATAATCCAAGAAAAATTGAGGCTCTTAAAAGCCTTGGTTTTGAGATTGTTAATCGTATTCCTATTCAGGCAGACAGCAATCCGCATAATGTTCAGTATCTTGCTACTAAGGCCGATAAATTAGGTCATATGTTTAAAGATAAAGATAAAGGTAAGTAGATGTCTCAAGGTTTAGCAAAGCGTTTAATCCCCTGCCTAGATGTCGACAAAGGCCGAGTGGTTAAGGGTGTACAGTTTGTTGATATTCGTGATGCAGGCGACCCCGTTGAAGTTGCAAGGCGCTATAACGAACAGGGTGCTGACGAAATCACCTTTCTTGATATTACCGCCAGCCATGAAGATAGAGATACTATATTACATACCGTTGAGCGCATGGCCGGTGAAGTGTTTATCCCACTAACTGTGGGTGGTGGCGTACGAGAATTATCCGATATACGTAACTTGCTCAATGCAGGTGCCGACAAAGTAGCCATTAATTCAGCGGCCATTAAAAATCCAGAATTTGTGAAGGCAGCGGCGGACAAGTTTGGCTCTCAATGCATAGTTGTTGCCATTGATGCCAAGCAAACCGATGATTCTGATAAGCCAAGATGGGAAATATTTACCCATGGCGGTCGCAATGCAACCGGAATTTGTGCCATTGAGTGGGCGGTAAAAATGGCTGATTTTGGCGCGGGTGAAATACTACTAACCAGTATGGACCGTGACGGTACCAAAAACGGTTTTGATCTAAATCTAACTTCAAGAATCAGTGATGCAGTTGCCGTGCCGGTTATAGCCTCTGGTGGTGTAGGTAATTTACAGCATCTAGTTGACGGAGTTCAGCAGGGCGGTGCAGATGCCGTTCTCGCAGCAAGCATTTTTCACTTTGGGGAATACAGTATTCCTGAAGCCAAACAGTTTATGGCGAAACAGGGTGTCTTAGTCAGGTAACTTCAGTCAACGTTTCATAGTGGCAAAAAAAGACCGCGCAAGGCGCGGTCAAGTACAGGTATTACAATGCTAAGGGAAATATGTTTTAAGCAGGATTTACTTTTAGCCATGGATTCAAAAAGAAACCTAGTGGGCTCATGAGTTTGATCGGCGCTTCTTGAGCTGACAAACAAATACATTCACCATTTTTCGCACCCATGGGCTGATGGACATCACCTGGCTCACGGACAATGAAATCGCCTTCAGTGTAGACAGATTTCTCGTCAGAAAAACTGCCTTTAAGAACTACCGTATATTCAGTACCTCTGTGATCATGCTTTGGAGTGGTCCCGCCTGCACAAATTTTGTGGAGCGCTACTTCATATTTACTTTGCCCAGTAAATAATTTGGCAACTTCCATCGATTTGGATAGACGCTTCCAGATGGGCATTTCTGCTGCACCATGAATAAGCTTATTAATGTGCTCAGGGAAACCTTGAATACCTTTTTTCGAGTCAATAATAGGTTCTTCAATGTGGCTCTCGTCTATTTTACGCATCACTTCATCAAAAATACTATCGTCGATTTTCTCAGGAGAGGAAATTGCCATTAGCTGTGCACCAATTTGATCAAGCCTAGCAACTTCAGCTCTGCAGCTTGGACAAAAATGTAGATGTGAAGCGACACAAATAGATGTTGCAGTATCTAGAGTGCCAGCCGAGAACTCTACAAGCATCTCAATGGATGGGTGATGGTTTAATACTTTACTCATTTAATAACTCTTCTCTATACTCTGGTGCAACCAAGATCTGTAGTTTTTGCAGACCTAAACGCACTCTTGATTTAACGGTACCTAGGGGTAGTCCAAGTTCATTTGAAGCCTCGGCGTGTGATTTACCTTCTAAATAAACCTTTCTTAAAATCTCATCTTGTTCACGAGGTAATCGCCCAAGACTTTCACGCACCTGTTCTTCGGTTTTCTTTTGTCTGAATAACGAAACTGGCGTGTCATCATCAGGTTCATGCCAAAAGTCTTCATTCTCCAGAGGTAAGTGCTGCGTGTTACATTTGCGACGCAACATATCTATACGGCAATTTCGAGCTACTGTATAAATCCATGTAGTTGCCGAAGCTTTTCTTGGATCATAACCGCCAGCCTTCTGCCATACCTTGATCATCACCTCTTGCACAAGGTCCTCAGCTAAACCAGGGAACCATCCATCTTGTCGGCTAGCCTGGGCAAAACTTTTTAAAAGAGGAGCAAAGTGTTCAAAGAGTTGAGCAAACGCACGACGATCTTGACTGGAACCGACTTCAACAAGAAGTGTACTCCATTGATCATTACGCTTTTCAGTGCTTTTCAAAACCGCAACTTTTGGTGTATTTGGCTGTTCTTTTTTCACTATAGCTCTTTGATTTTTCATCGTCTGATTGCTTTATTAGATGAGTCTAACAAGTTTTACGACCTAATTTGAAATTAAGATCACTCATCTGAATTGTATAATACTGGTTTTAGTTAATATAAACGGGTAAAACCCCTTTTTTATTGATAATCAAATAACGATCTATTAAATTCAAAGAGAATACACCCATTCGTCTATTTTCACGCCAATGGATTAGGCTTGATTAAAATGATTAAATAAGAAGCGGCAGCAATAAATTAGAGGGAGCTTTTATGAGTCTTACACGGAAAATCGTTACAGCAATGCTATTGGGCATGCTGATGGGTGTTGTGCTAAATATCCTATTTTCATCATCGCTGATATCTCAGCAAAGTATAGAATGGCTTCGCGGAAACATTGTTTTTGGTCTCTTTGATACCGTAGGGCAGATTTTTGTTCGCTCTCTGAAGTTATTGGTTGTTCCTCTGGTTTTGGTGTCGCTTATTTGCGGAGTATCTTCCCTAGGGAGCAGTTCAAGAATGGGCACTGTGGCTTTAAAAACTGTGGTTTTATACCTAACAACTACAGCTATTGCGATAAGTCTGGCAATACTAACTGCAGTCATGGTCCAGCCTGGTGTGGGTATTGATCTCGCGCTTGCGTCAGAGTTTGTTGCTAAGGAAGCGCCGCCCCTAAAACAAACACTGATTAATATATTCCCCAGTAATCCCGTTGAATCCATGGCTAATGGGGCTACCTTACAAATAATCGTATTTGCCCTTTTATTGGGTTTTGCAGTCACTAAAGCCGGCGAGCAGGGGCAAAGAATTATCAGCTTCTTTAATGACTTAAATGTAGTGATTATGAAAATGGTGATGATGCTTATGTTAATCGCCCCTTTCGGTATTTTCTGTTTACTGGCCAAATTATTTGCTGACGTAGGTGTTGGCATGATTATGAGTCTGGGCAAGTACTTCTTAACTGTACTGTTTGTTTTGTTACTTCACAGCTTGGGTGTTTACTCCTTGTTTTTAAAGTTTCTAACTGGACTCAGTGTAAAAACATTTTTAAGCAAATTGCGCCCCGCATTAGCGCTAGCTTTTAGTACCGCCTCCAGTGGTGCCACAATGCCAGTAACCATGAGAACAGTAGAGCAGCGGTTAGGTGTTTCTAAAAGTATTTCGTCATTTACGGTTCCCTTAGGTGCAACCATTAATATGGATGGCACTGCAATTATGCAGGGTGTAGCGACGGTTTTTATCGCGCAGGCTTATAATATTGGACTAACCTTTGAAGGTTACTTGGCGGTGGTTTTGACCGCCACATTAGCCTCTATTGGAACCGCCGCTGTGCCAGGGGTAGGTCTGGTTATGTTGGTAATGGTATTAAATCAGGTGGGTCTGCCTGTCGAAGGGATTGGGCTCATTATTGGCGTGGATCGATTGCTAGACATGACACGCACGGCAACTAATGTGACTGGCGATGCAATGGTTACGACAGTTGTCGCTAATAGCGAGAGATTAGTTGATAAAACTGTTTTTGATTCGCAACTTAATACGGTTGCCGAGGACGCGTAATTGTTAGCCCCGATAGTGCAAAATAGTCAAACACCTGAGCAGTTATATGGCGACCATATTCAGCAAAAATTAAGCCGATTCCGAGCAATTTTACAGGCCACAAATTTTGATCAACTTATTATTGGCTCGGGTTCTGAAAAAATTCAATTTCAGGATGATATGGCCTACCCCTTTAAGGCTAATTCGTATTTTAGAGAATGGGTGCCCCTTAACTATCCTGATTATTTTCTGTGTATCGATATTGTTAATAAAAGACCTAAACTGTATATCCAGTGCAAGCAGAATATATGGCATTCCGCGCCAAAAAAAATAGCCGATACCTATGCACAACATCTTGAAATTATCGAATTCAGCTCAACCGAAGCGGTAATAAAGGAGTTTTCAAAATCAGCGGATCGCATTGGATTAATTAATGAAACTAATGATTTTGATTTAGACGCCGAGGGATGGAATCCATGTCAGGTCTTAAGCGCAATCGATTTCCAACGACGAAGTAAAACAGACTATGAACATGCCTGTGTTAGAGAAGCCAATCGACTCGCTGTACCCGCTCATCTAGCAGCAAAGGATGCGTTTTTTGCGGGTGCATCAGAGCTCGAAGTTGCAAGTGCATACTTGCAAGCCTGTTATTGTGCAGAAAGTGAAATGCCTTACGCTATTATTGCCGGTATCAATGAGAATGCAGCGGTGCTTCATCATCATCAGCTCAACAACAGGGCTGTTCGGCCCTACAGTTTGCTTCTTGATGCTGGTGTCCAATTCAATCACTATGCCTCGGACATAACTCGAACCTATGCCCATGAGACAGGCAGTGACTTTTCATCAATGATTTGTGCTGTAGACAGTTCACAGCAAGATATAGTCAATGAAGCGGGTATAGGTAAAAATCCAGTGGACTTACATGTTCAGTCTCAATATGCGATGGCTAATATTCTTAAACAGTTCAATATTCTGAAAGTATCCGCTGAAGAAGCGGTTGAAAATAAAATTATTAATACTTTTTACCCCCATGGGCTCAGCCATCATCTAGGCTGTAATGTGCATGATAAGGGTAGTCGCCTTGCTAATGCTCAGGGTGATCAGATGCCCGTATCAGAAAAGTATCCCCACCTAAGAGCCAGTGCGCCGATGGTGGAAAGCCAGATTCATACAGTGGAGCCTGGACTCTATTTTATTCCTGCATTGCTCGACAAATTAGAGGCAGGTCAAAATAAAGGTTCAGTTAATTGGAATCAGATAAATTATTGGAAAAAATACGGTGGAATTCGTATAGAAGACAACATTATTTTGCATGCCAATGACTCGATTGAAAATGTCACCCGAGACGCATTCAGGCAGGCTAAAAATAGTGATGTAACCCCAGGATCTCAATAAATTAGATAAAATAACCCTAAGCTGCGACCAAATACAAAAGATTAGCCAATAGCATATTGCAAGCCACTCGAGCTGAGTCTAATCTTGATGAATAATAATTAAAAAATTTGGGGATTTATATGGCAGGGCCAATCACTAACGATTCATCGTCAAAAACAGCAGGTGGGCAACCACAACAAACGCAACGGTTTGCATTTATTGCAATGACCTGTTTGTTCTTCTTTTGGGGGTTTATCACAGTACTTAATGATATTCTGATACCCTTTCTCAAAGACTCTTTTAGTTTAAATTATACGCAAGCAATGCTAGTGCAATTTTGTTTTTTTGGGGCTTATTTTATTGTTTCTCCCTTTGCAGGAAAGCTTATTGATAGAGTTGGGTATCAGCAGGGTATTGTACTGGGATTATTAACAACTGCAGCAGGTTGCGTTCTATTCTACCCCTCTGCCCAGCTGAATGTTTATACACTTTTCTTGTTTGCTTTTTTTGTTCTAGCGAGTGGTATCACCATACTTCAGGTGGCAGCTAATCCTTACGTGGCTGCTTTAGGGCCGGATAAAACAGCTGCAAGTCGACTTAACTTAGCTCAGGCAGCAAATTCACTAGGAACCACAGTGGGTCCACTTGTTGGTGCGGCGCTAATATTAGGTGCAGCTACAGCAGACGCTAGTGCAGTTCAGGGCCCATACTTGATTTTGGCAGTACTTCTTTTTTCAGTCGCGGTAATGTTTCGATTTATCAAACTGCCAAGAATTGCCAGTGTGGAAAGTGACGAGAGTTCTGATGTCAGTGTATGGAATCATCGATCACTGGTTCTAGGAGCTTTAGCTATATTTTTGTATGTTGGGGGCGAGGTCTCTATAGGAAGCTTTCTTGTAAACTATTTCGCTGAAAGCTCTATAGGCGGCTTAACCCACGCAGAAGCTGGTGAAATGGTGGCTTATTATTGGGGTGCGGCAATGATTGGTCGACTCGTCGGCGCTGTGGCTATGAATTATGTAGCTCCTACAAAATATCTTTCCCTCAATGCCCTGATTGCTATTGTTATGATTATTGTTAGCATGAATAGTTCTGGCAGTCTTGCAATGTGGTCTATCTTGGCGGTTGGGTTCTTTAACTCCATTATGTTCCCAACAATTTTTACACTTGCAGTCAAAGGTTTGGGTTCATTGACAAGTAAAGGCTCGGGTCTTGTATGTCAGGCCATTGTCGGCGGTGCGCTTATACCATTAATACAGGGTGTAGCGGCAGATATGATTGGCATTCAGCTCAGCTTTATTGTGCCAATGCTCTGTTATATTTATATTGGTTGGTATGCCCTTAGGGGAGCAAAATAGTAATCAGCTCAATTAGCTAGCATAAAAAGCCTTAACCGCTGTTAGGGCTTTTTATTAGTTAATAAAAGAATTATTAATGCATATTTTTTAAAAACACCATTTCATCTTATTAAATTGCCTAATCATCGATTTGTATTTGCATGCTTGGCAATATTCTGTAATTTTGATTATATAAATAATAAAAAGAGAAAATTATTATGTCTAAGAAAAATATTAAGTTACTTTTAGCATCGGCTTTGCTCATTATGAGCGCACCGGTTTTTGCTGAATGGGATGAGAAAAAAATGGGTAAAAAAATTGACCAGTTAGTGTCACAAATGACCTTGGAAGAAAAAGCCTCTCTTACTTCAGGTCGAGATGCATGGAGTACTCAGCCTATTGAGCGTTTAGATATTCCCTATATTTGGATGGCAGATGGTCCGCATGGTTTACGAAGAGCGCCAGAAACGCATTTATGGGGCTATGGTGATCAGGCGCCTGCTACCTGTTTCCCAACGGCATCGGCATTATCTGCCACTTGGGATATGGATCTTTTAGAAGAAGTGGGTCGTGCTTTAGGTGTGGAGTCTAACGCGCTAGGCGTTGATCTTCTGCTAGGTCCGGGCATCAATATCAAGCGTTCACCATTAGCTGGTCGCAATTTTGAATACTTCTCTGAAGATCCGATTCTTTCAGGAAAACTGGGTGCGGCCTACATTAATGGCGTACAGAGTCAAGGAGTAGGTGCTACTGCTAAACACTATGTTGCAAATAATGTAGAGACACAAAGAATGTGGGCTAACTCAAATGTGGATGAGCGAACCCTTCAAGAAGTCTATATGACGCCTTTCGAAATTGCTGTTAAAGAAGCGCAGCCCTGGTCAGTTATGGCCTGTTACAACCGAGTGCAGGGTGAGTATGGTACAGAGTCAGTAAGGTTGCTGACGGATAAGCTCAGAAATGAGTGGGGTTTTAAAGGGTTTGTTGTATCTGACTGGGATGCTGTTGTAGATCGTGTTCAGGGTATTCGTGCAGGTATGGATTTGGAAATGCCAGGTAAGCCAGCAAGAATCACCAATAAAATTATTGTGGAAGCCGTTAAAAAGGGTGAATTAGACGAGCAGCAACTTGATTCGGTAGTCAAAGATATTCTGCGTATCGTATTCTTAGCTCAAGACAATCAGCAACAACCTACAGACATCAAAGTTGAAGAGCATCACCAACTTGCGCGCAAGGTTTCGGCTGAAGCTATGACGCTGCTGAAAAATTCTAAAAAATTATTACCATTAGATAAAGATCAGTATAAAAAAATAGCAGTAATTGGTGAGTTCGCAGAAAACCCAAGATACCAAGGTAATGGTAGCTCACAGGTTAAACCCACCAAGCTAGACAAGTTTATTGATGTTATTCGTGACGAATATGGTCAAGGTATCGAGATAAGCTACTCGCCAGGTTACAGCCTAAGCAATGATGATGATCTATCACTCATTGCCGAGGCCGCTAAAGTGGCCGGTCAAGCAGATCTCGCAATTATCCTAGCGGGCTTGCCGCTTAGCTATGAATCTGAAGGTATTGACCGCACGCATATTGATTTACCGCCATCTCATAACCAGTTAATTAGTGCGGTAGCAAAAGTTCAGCCTAATACCGCCGTTGCGCTAATTAATGGTAGTGCCATTGCTATGCCATGGGTAGGCGAGGTCTCTGCTATTCTTGAGACCTGGTTAGGTGGGCAAGCTGCTGCTGGTGCAATTGCTGATACATTATTTGGCAAGGTGAATCCATCGGGTAAATTGGCCGAGACCTTCCCGAAGCGTTTGGAAGATTCACCAGCCTTTATAAACTTCCCCGGTGAAGACGGTCAGGTAATCTATGGTGAGCGCATGTTTGTGGGTTATCGATATTTTGATAAGCTCAATATAGAGCCTTTATTCCCCTTTGGTCATGGCCTTTCATATACTGACTTTAGCTATTCTGATTTGAAGCTTTCAGCGGCAGATATTACCGATAAAGATCAACTAGAGGTTAGTTTAACTCTGACTAATACAGGTAAGCTAGTGGGTAAAGAGGTGGTTCAGTTGTACGTTTCAGATACTGAATCTACACTGCAAAGACCGCTAAAAGAACTTAAGGCTTTCGATAAAATCGAGCTTGCACCGGGAGAAAGTAAGCAGGTTAGTTTTACTCTTTCACTTAGAGACTTCTCATATTACAGCAAAGTTTATGATCGTTGGCTTGCTGAGAGTGGTGAGTTTGAAATTCTTGTGGGTTCATCCTCTCGCGATATTCGGCTTCGTAATGCTCTGACTCTAAAAAATACAGAGAAACTTAATTACAAGATCACCGAGTTTAGTTTCTTTTCTGAATTATGGAGTAATCCTCAGCTTAAGCCATTGCTCATCGACTTCATGCCAAAGTGGATTAAAGCTATGACGCCAGAGGGCAAGCCAGTGGAAGAAGCAAAGATCGAAGACTTCTTGCAACAGCAACCGTTAATTAAATTTCCATACTTCACAGGTGGAGAGGTTGATGAGCGGAAGATAATGGATTTTGTTGATCAAATTAACCGATTAACCTTTAATCCATAAAAACCTAGGGGTAACAATGTGAAAATCAGATGCATTGTTACCCCATCTTTAATTACAATCTCACCGACTAGCGTCACCCTACCCATAAAAGAATAATTTTAAATTAAATTTCGTTTGTGTGAGCTTTGTCACATAATGAAGTTTCAATATGGTCTACCTTTATAAAATAAGTCGACCAAGTATGTGGGGCTATGGGTTAGCGAAGGATTCAGGAATTTGACAAAGATTCTTTTGGGGAATTAGCCTTGATATTGGTATTAGTCGCGTATGCGAAAAAATAGATTTCATTGGTAGCGTCAAACAATAAAGTCTGCTTCCTACTTTAACCCCCTTAAGGGGGTTTTTATTAGGAAAGAGGGGGGGTATTTATTTAAAATAAGAAACTTCATATTTCTATTGAATACGAAGAAGGTTTTTTAATTTAGGTACAAGAGCCTCTATGGATAGTGATTTTATAAAATAACCCTCAATATCTAACTTGAGAGCATACTCAAGCATTTCTCCCTCTTCAGCAGAGAGAACCACAATAGGTATCTTTTTTTGGTTATTAACAACCATTTTACTGTTGTTCTCAGCTTCTTTTGCTCGAAAAGCAGATATAAAATCTATACCGTTCATAATTGGCATTCGCAAATCAGTTAAAATTAAATCACAGTGATTATTTTCCAGTGTGTTAAGTGCATATTGACCGTTTTCAGCGGTTAGACACTCAAACCCGTGGTTTGTTAAAGTCCCTGAAATAAGCTTCCGGCTTAGCTTCTCATCTTCGATAACTAGAATAGTTTTCTTCATGTTATTTGGCATCCAGCCTTATTGAAGGGTAGGCGTCCTTGTATTATTTGCCTGCCTGTGTGATGAATGTGTTTGCAACGTTTTATGCTTGGTTTAGATATTAAGCTCCTGATGCGTGACAAAGTTTTTTGCTTTCTTGCACCGCTCTTTTTAAACAAGGGTAGTCTAATTATTTTTTATTTTTTCTTATTCCATGTCTTCTATTCAAATTTTCAATTTTATTGTAATTTTTCGCTGATTTTTGGGCTTAAAAAAAGCATATATTAGGTTGCAGTTAATTGAATTTAAGAGATTTTACTATTTCGATGTAAAACCTCAGTCAAAATCTGGGTTGTAGCGTTTTGCAAAACCAAAAATTATTCATAAATAATAGTCATTATTTATGTTAAAAATGCCTTGCAAATTACAAATTCTGCTATTACCCTTGGGGGTAGTTAAAAATTATTAGTTTACAAAAACAGTAGTTTTAACAATATAAATTATAAGAATTAAGCTTAAAGCAAAATTATAAATAATAAATATTTCGGGAGTAGAACATGAAACTCAGTAGGACTCGAGGGTTAAACGTCTTGGCCGCCCTAAGCGCCGCTTTACTTGTTGGTTGTGGTAGTGGGGGTTCAGATAGTGATGTTGCAACCCTTACAGATACTTCATCTTTTCAGCCTGAGCAGCCAGTTTCTGATTGGCAGCTTGTTTGGAGTGACGAATTCAGTGGTAGTCAAATAGATACCAAAAAATGGAATTTTGAAGTTGATTGCGCAGGCGGTGGTAATCAAGAGAAGCAATGCTATACAGACAGTGAAGAAAATGCTTACGTTGCAGATGGCCTTCTTAACATTGTCGCCAAACCAGCTGCAGATGATGCAGCTAAACCTTACACCTCAGCGCGTGTGAATTCCAAAGGCAAAGGCGACTTTAAATATGGTCGTTTTGAGATTCGTGCTCAAATGCCACAGGGTCAAGGTGCTTGGGCAGCGCTTTGGATGATGCCGACTGATTCTGTATATGGTGGTTGGCCTAATTCAGGTGAGATTGATATTGTTGAGGCGGTTAATCTAAGAGCTGATACGGCAGATGGTACGCCTGAGGCACACATTCATGGCACGCTCCACTACGGTTCAGTAGATGCTAATGCAATGCATTCTGAAACAGGCAAGTCATTCCTGCTTCCTGGCGGCTCTAATCCTGCGGATCGTTTCCACACATATGCTGTCGAATGGAACGAAGGTGAGATGCGTTGGTACGTTGATGATTACCTCTATGCTACACAGCGTAGTTCAGATGTTCTGACTAACTCCAAAGGNNCAAGCTGTAGGGTTACGTCATAAAGGTTGGTACGCAGATTATTACAGTTCCGCTACAGGTGAAATGGAAGCTTCTTACACTGATGCACCATTTGATCAAGATTTTCATTTAATTATGAACCTAGCAGTGGGTGGTGATTGGCCTGAAAATGCTAATGAAACAGGTGTAGACGCTGCAGCATTTGCTAACGGGCAATCAATGAAAATTGATTATGTTCGTGTCTATGAGTGCTCAATGAATCCTGAAACTGGAAAGGGTTGTGAGACGGTTCGTCCGGGCTACGACATGACTGTAGAAGATCACCCAACGGGTGCTTTGCTGATTGGTGACGCACCAATTCCAACGCTTCCTGCAGGTCCAACTGTTGAGAATTTAACTATCTTTGCTGGTACGGAAAATCTTAATTGGGTTGCATGGGATTGTTGTGGTGGCACTGAGCCAGCCATTGTTGAAGACGCCGAGGGTGGAAATGTTTATGAATTTGATGTTGGTGCCACGCCTACGGTTCTAGGTTTTGCAAGTCGTGCTGAGTTCCTTAAGGAAGGTGGAGTTGCTACGCCATTTGATGCGTCTGCAATGGTAGATGCTGGTGAGCTAAGCTTTGACTTAAAAGTAGTTACCCCACCAAATAATGCTGACTCAACCTGGTTGATTAAGGTTGAAAGTGTTGGTGCTGCGACATTTGCTGAAGTGGGCTTAGCAACCAGTTCAGAGGGTGTAGCACCTACTACTGGACAATGGCAAACCTTTACATTCCCATTAGCTGACCTTCAAACTGCCGGTCTTGATGTCAGTGCAATTGATATTGTGATGGTATTCCCTGCATGGGGCACTGGTGAGGGTGCCAAGTTCCGTATTGATAACATGCAAATCACAGCACCTGGCGGCGCTGTAAGCCCTTCATTGGAAATCTTCACTGAAGAAGCTAATCCCAGCTGGGCTATGTGGGACTGCTGTGGCGGTACAGTACCTGTGGTTGTTGATGATAATGCTGATCATGGCAAGGCTATTGAGTTTACTGTTGTTGGTGAGACCGTACTTGGATTCAATTCACGAGCTGATTTTACGGAATCTCCAGAGCAATTTGATGCCAGTGGTCTTATGGCTGATGGTGTCGTTCAGTTTGACCTTAAAGTCATAACACCAACCGTTGATGCGGCTGCACCTTGGTTGATGAAAATTGAAAGTGACAATGCTGCATCATTTGCAGAGGTAAATCTGACAACAAGTGTTGAGGGTGCCGCGCCTTCGAGCGATTGGCAAACTTATACCTTCCCTGTTGCAGATCTTGTACAAGCTGGTCTTGATGCAAGTGCAATTGACGTACTGTTAATTTTCCCAGCATGGGGTCAAGGTAATGGTGCAGTTTATCGTGTTGATAATGTTCGCATCTACAACCCAACAGCTGCTGCTTCTGGCGCTGCATTTAATGGGCACGTGTTGTTCAGTGATGGCGCACTTGACGCTTGGGCACTATGGGATTGTTGTGGTGGTACAACACCTACTGTAGTCGCAGATGATATTGATCATGGTGCAGTAGCTCGCTTTGAAGTTGGTGCCGCGCCTACCGTACTGGGTTATAACTCCAGAGCGGAATTCGCTTCTGCTCCAACAACAATTGATGCGAGTTCAATGTTAACAAATGGTGCGCTTCAGTTTGATATGAAAGTTGTCAATGCTCCTAATAATGCAGATGCTCCTTGGTTGATGAAGATAGAATCTGCTGGTGCAGCTACATTTGCTGAGTTAAATTTAAATACAACTGTTGAAGGCGCAGATCCAGTTACTGGACAATGGCAAACATATACCTTTAACCTAAGCGATTTATCTGCAGCAGGTCTAGATGTAAGTGCTATTGATGTTGTTATGGTATTCCCAGCATGGGGTACGGGTGAGGGTGCAGTTTATCTTCTAGACAACGTTATGATCTATGAACTGGGCACATTACCTACTCGAAAAGGAATAACCATTTTTGAAAATGGTCAGACTGCTTGGTCTATGTGGGATTGCTGTGGTGGAACAACACCAACAGTTGAGGTTGATGATTCAGTGCATGGTACTGCCGCAGAATTTACTGTAGGCGCAGCGCCAACTGTAATGGGCTTCAATGCTCGTGCTGAATTTTCATCTGCACCTACGACCTTTGACGCCAGTGCGATGCTAGCTGATGGTTATCTTCGTTTTGATATGAAGGTAATATCTCCGCCTAATAATGCAGATGCTGCTTGGTTGATGAAGATAGAATCTGCTGGTGCAGCTACATTTGCTGAGTTAAATGTAAATACTACTGTTGAAGGCGCAGATCCAGTAACTGGTGCATGGCAGACATATACCTTTAATCTAAGTGATTTGTCTTCTGCTGGTTTAGATGTGAGTGCAATTGACGTTGTCATGGTATTCCCAGCATGGGGTACGGGTGAGGGTGCAGTTTATCGCATCGACAACATGGTCATTTCAGCTCCCTAATTATTAATAATAAATGTGCACCCTGCGGGTTCTTTACTCGTAGGGTGACAGGAAAAAAGGTATATATTTATGAAAAATTCATACTTTAGTCAAAAAAAGATTGCAGTTGCAGTTGCGTTAGCATCAGCATTAACTGCAGCACCCTCACTGCTTGCAGAAGACTCATCTGAAGGTTCTGCAATGCTTGAGGAGGTTATGGTTTTAGGTATCCGTGGAAGCTTACAGCGTTCTATGGATATGAAACGTGATGCTACTGGTGTTGTTGATGGTATTTCTGCTGAGGAAATGGGTAAATTCCCTGACACTAACCTTGCAGAAGCATTGCAACGTATAACAGGTGTATCTATAAGCCGTGCAAATGGTGAAGGAAGTCAAATCACTGTGCGTGGTTTTGGTCCTGAGTTTAACTTGGTAACCCTCAATGGTCGTCAAATGCCAGGAACTGGTTACACGCGCTCATACAACTTAGAGAATCTTTCATCTGAGGGTGTAAGTGCATTGGCGGTGCAAAAAACAGCTAGAGCTTCTACGCCTAGTGGTGGTTTGGGTGCTGCGGTAAATATTGTAACAACTAAGCCGCTTGAAAACCCAGGTCAACAGGCTTCATTTGCCCTAAAAACTATTCGTGA
>ENA-UZWV01004113-UZWV01004113.1-metagenome-genome-assembly--contig:-Day-3-1m-contig-4113_pt2 | contig 31648 bp, 34 predicted proteins | sample MGYA00260342_ERZ794902 | MGnify/ENA metagenome assembly ERZ794902
ATCCACTGTAAATGTTGCCCCTGAAGTTGGTACTGAAGTTACAACATTACTTGCTGAATCTGTTCCTGTTCCTACTGTAACTGTCCCTGTTCCATCCCCTGTTGGTACAGCATAAGAATACGTGTAAGAAATAGTAGATACTTTAGTCATATTTGTAGATGTCACGTTAGCTATTCCCGAACCAGCAATGGCAATTGTTGGAACCGGTGAATCTAATACTGCTCCATTAAATGTAGCCGTGATTGTAATAATCTCACCATTTTTGTATGGACCATCATCTGAATATGTGATCGCAGCCGTTGGCGCAGTATTATCTACTGTTACTGTAGCTCCAGAAGTTGGAGCCGATGTAACAGTGTTTCCTGCAGCATCTGTTCCTACGCTAAATGCAAACGTATCTGTTCCATCTCCTGCTGGTGCAGTATAGGCATAAGTCCAAGTAGTCCCTGAACCAGACATATTTGTTGCTGCAATACTACTTAGTCCACTAATAGATATCTTTGGAGTTGTTGTTAATGCTTCTGTAAAGGTAGCAGTAACTGTGGCTGTGGCGTTCTCCTTGTAAGGAGCATCAGCTGAATACGTTAAAGCTCCTGTTGGAATAACACCATCAACAACGTAGTCCTTCGCATTACCCAAAGAACCATTTTGACCTGGAGCAGCTAAAGTTAAAGTAGCATTAGAGTTATCATCAGTAGCTTTTATAGTGCCAGAATTAAGGGATAAAGAAGAAGTGTCAAAATAATCCAGATCAGTAGAAGAATCACCATTAGAAACAGTGTAATTAAAATTCAGAATTGAACCTGGTGATCCGCCAGAATAATTTACAACTGCATCTGTTGTACCAGTCTCAAGTTTAAGAGTTGGAGTGCCTGTTACAGTAACGGACTCTGAAAATATGACCTTGATCTCTATTTGATCACCAACTGTCTTAGTGCCTTCAGTGGTAAAACTAGTGACAGACTGAACTGTAGGAGATTGAGAGAAAGATTGGTTAGAAAATAGAAGTAAGAATAATAGTATTAACGATGAGAAAGAAGTAAATTTTTTCATGTCTTATATTTAGTTAACTAATTTTTTTGTTAATGTTTTAATGTTTTATAACAGATAAAACAATAAGTGTGGATAAGGGAATGCTAACACACCAATAACCGCTAGCAAAAATAGTGATTTTTTATAATTAATTAAATTTTTTACGTAATAAAACGATGGGAAAATTAAATATAAAAACAAGATGGTATAAAATATACTAATTTGCCAAATCTACATCTTAATAACTATAATTAAATTGATATAAAATGCTGAAAAATAGATAATTAAGTGATTATAAAAATGTTGATAAAAAATTATTGAAAAATTTACGTCAATCTTATGTCTTATTAAAAAATTTAATGATAGATTAATATTATTTAATGTTATTTTTTTATAGATTTTAACTATTATAAAAGAACTTATTTTAAGCACATTTAGTAAGTTTAAATTATTTTCCCAAGAGTTTGTTTGCACTAAATAAAAAAATAGCTTAGAATCGCTTAAAATAAGTTTTTAAAGTTTTTAGCCAGAAATTTGATAAATATGTCAAATTCAACAAAAACAAAAAACATTGGGCAATTAAATGAACTATATAATTTTAAAATTAGTCTTTACAATTTTGAAATAATGAAAATAAAATCGTTTGTTCACATTTAAAAAAATAATTTATTCTCAAAGATTTTATTTTGTAAATTCATTCTTATTATAAAATTATGAGAAAAATACTAATCCTCGTCTTCCTAGCCCTATTAGGCTGTAAGGGAGTAAAAATTAAACAGCCTAGCACAAAACCAAATGTCTTATTACTATATATTGATGATTTGCGGCCAGAACTAGCTAGCTTTGGTGCTAAACAAATAATATCTCCAAATATAGATGCGTTAGCAAGTAAAGGGGTTAAATTTCTTAAATAACAAATTTTAGCATTTACTCATTGATATAAATAGAATTATTAAAACTCGTAGAGCTGTTATCTTAGCAAGTTTAATCATATCTCAGTGAGTATGTAATTGATTACTTACTTCATAATGCTAACAACTACGCTATGATGTTCCACGCAAAATACTTTAAATGTGAGGTTCAAGAAGCTATCCCGTATTTCGTTAATGTTTTTCATCCAAACGTAAAAAATCATCAAAGCAGAAGCAATTTTAGAACTGCACTATATGGCATTATAAATCATCATCAAGTAGGCTATAAAACCAAAGCCCACAACAACAAAATATGGAACGAATTTATAAGTGAAATTGAAGCAAAGAAAATAATCCCAAAAAAAGAAATAGTACATACTATGATGTATGTACCCCACTACACAATTCTATGTAGTCACAAAACTTAAAAAACAATGAAAATAACAAGCCAAAATGCTTTATTTAAGCACCTTTTAGAAGCCACTGAAATAGACAACATTCAATGCCGTTATATAGCCTTTAAATTAGCTGAAAATAGCGTTAAACGAATAGTATCAATACAACAAACAGAACCGCTTAAATACACGCTTAAAACAGACAATGGCAACTATAAAGTAGAAGCTACTGACTTGCCTTTGCCGATTAGTAGAGTGGTTAGTCTTTAGTTAGGATTATAGTTTGTGAAGTTAGTCTTTGATAAACTTCTTTATTGATGCGTTAATTCCATCAGAAACCTTGATAAAATAAACCCCTTTCGAAAGTGAACTCACATCAATTGAGTTTTGATTGCTAATCTTTACAACTTCTTTGCCAAGAACAGAATAGATAATAACATCTTGAACAACGAGACCATCAATGTATAATTTATCTGAAGTTGGATTTGGGTAAATTGAAATGTCTAATTGGTTTAAGTCATCTATTCCAAGAGATGGACAAGTACCCCAAACGGGTTTGTTAATTTCAATTAATGGTGAACCACTACTGAAATACGTTGGTTCAGAAGTAATATTTGTGACGCACCAATTTGATATATCTTGATTAAATTCAAATGCTCCAGCTAACATCCCTTGCATATTAGTCACATTGCTCACATCCCAATCTCCAATAGGTTGATTAAAATAAAATGTTGTATTTAACATATTACTCATATCAGTCACGTTACTCACATCCCAAACACCAATAGGTTGATTAAAATAAGCTGCACATAACATCCATTGCATATTAGTTACATTACTTACGTCCCAATCTTCAATAGGCTGATTGAAACTGTCTGCATAAAAAAGCATATAACGCATATTAGTCACACTACTCACATCCCAATTACCAATAGGTTGGTTGAAAGATGATGCATCAAAAAACATAGCTTCCATATTAGTCACATTGCTCACATCCCAATCTCCAATAGGTTGATTAAATTCATATGCTTCATATAACATCCCTTGCATATTAGTCACATTGCTCACATCCCAAGCACTTATATCTGCATTGAAATCATTTCTATCATAAAATGCACTATCCATATCAGTCACATTGCTCACATCCCAATCAGGTATTGCGCCATATTCACTTTCGCTACACATTCCGTCAATTGGATTAGTGGATAAACACGTTGAAATAGCTTCGGAAAAATTAGCGTCTGTTATGGGGGTCTGCCCATAACTAAAAGCGAAGATTAGAATGGCGGTAAGTATTAAAATTCTTTTCATTGGTTAGGATTATTAAATGCAATTAATTTTCAAGAATTACTTTTTTATACTTCGCTGAATTATTCTTAAATTCTTCATTGGATATTATTCCCATATCTAAAAGTTCTTTAAGTTCTTTAATTTTTGAAATTGCAAAACTCTTAGTTATTACGGGAGTGCCATCTAAATTAAGAAGCTGATATACTCTCCAAACTTTTGGGAAAACTCCAATAGTAGATTTTCTTGTAGTTTCAGAAATGTATTTATAGTCAAGATTTTTAGCATTAGTATATTTTACAATGCTTTTTTGAGACCTTTTTCGCAGTGCATTTAAAGAAACGAAACCTGTTCCACCTACTTCAACAACTGTTACTGTTCCATCTTTATTATCATATATCCCCTCTCTCATTTGACTTTCAAAGCTGTTTTTATTATCAATTGAAAGATTAATGTTTTGATTGTTTTCGTTTTGAGCATTAACACTAAATAATGTAGTAACAAATAATAGCAGTAGTAATTTCTTCATAGTATTTAATTTTTCCTAAAACTAAAAAAAATATTTCAAAGTAATAGTCCAAGTTTAGTACTTGTTAAATCAATTCGCAAAATCGTAAAGTTTTGTCGTTATAATAGTGTATGAAAATGCAAAATAATCTTACATAGGTTATATATTAATAAACACTTTATAATATGAATGAAATAGTACCCATTAGACTATCCACAAAGGATAAAAAGAAACTAACCGAACAAGCTAATAAGAACAGGCTAAAGCTGTCTACTTACTTGCGTTATTGTCTAACCAAAAACTTAAGCGATGGCTAAATACTACACAAGTCTTTCACACTCAACACCCGAGATGATTGAAGTAAACGTAAAACTAACAAGAACCGAATTAAGCAAGTTAAGACAACTCACAGATGCTAAAGCAAGTGATAGCTTTTCAGAGATAGTCAGGAAGCTAATCAAACAGAGAGCAAGTCGAAGTAAAGTAAAAGTAATTAAAGGATAATAATATGCCATTTAAAAAGAAAGTCATATCAATAGACAACGAGGGATTAAGTAGAGCTGAAGCAATCGCAGAGGAAAAAATAACTCTATTACAGTCGGCAATGAAAGAAGCTGAAAAGCACATTCATATAGACGATTTTAAAGCGTTTAGCAAAGACTTTATAGCCTATACAACTAAAAAGATTATCGACAAAAACAAAGGCTTAAAAGACCTTAATTTAAGTAGTGATAAAGTCCTAAATCTATTAGAAATTAATCTACAAAAGTTATATGAACTACAAGTTCAATTTGAAGAAAACAACACCAAACTGTACTTCGATAAAGATGGAAGCCCATACACGAAAGTAAATAAAGAACCATTCATTCAATACACTAAAAACGAAGAAGAAAACAAGCGTTTAGAAGCATTTCAGTATCTAATTGTTAGCCTTGAAGAAATAGCGAAACACACGCACGTTTACAAGGGCGAGGTCGCTCGTCTTACATCAAATGCAGTAACGTATGACCTGCGACTAAACAAGTGGCGAATTAATCCTATGAGTTTTCGTTAGTGAGTGAATGTGATATTTCCTAAAGATGATTGTGTCCAACCTAAATTAGTGCTCCATTCATATGACTTTGTAACTCCAGTTTCTGTATTTAATACCACCAAACGTGGCTGTCCCACATTTACATATCCACCGTTTGTAGAAATTTGATATTTACCATATGTGTTTACTGTTTGAGGGTTATTATTGTTATCATCAAAAGCTATTTCATCAGCAGCAGCACAAGTATAAAAGATTAAAGATAAGATACCAAGACCTGCGAATGCATTTTTAAGATAATTTGGAAATTTCATAATGTATAAGTTTAAAAGTTAAAGTTTAAAGATAAAAAAATAACGATAAGTAACGATGAAGTTTAATAGCGAAACAGGTTCTAAAGCAGGTAAAATAAGCAAACGAGGTTCTGCATTGCCAATAGATTTAAGAGGTGGTTTAATTGATTTAGTAAATAGAATACTAAAAGATATAGACTATGACAGCTTAACCAATAATCAAAGACTGAAGCTGTTGGATATAGCGTTAAAACATTCACTACCAAAGCTATCAATAGAAAAGCCATATGAAGAACCCGAGCCACCACAAGAAATACAAATCACTATTGTAGATAGCAATGGAAATGAAAAGGTCAGCAAAAAGAAGTTAGATGAGAATTTTAAGTTCAAAGATTTAGCAGGGTAATAATTCTAAACACAAAGAAATAAGCTGAAAAAATAGCAGTGTAAATAAACCTTTAAAAACACTAATTCGTACAAAATTCGTACAAAAAAAGAAAGTGCTAAACCCCCTATAAGAGGGAAATAGCACTTTTCTTGGTACTGAAGACGGGACTTGAACCCGTACGGCCTAATGGCCATTGGATTTTAAGTCCAACGTGTCTACCAATTCCACCACTTCAGCATTAAGACTTAAAAATTCTGAGCGAAAGACGGGATTTGAACCCGCGACCCCCACCTTGGCAAGGTGATGCTCTACCCCTGAGCTACTTTCGCAATTTATAAGATCGTACCTTTAACAAACAAAGGGGATGCAAATTTAACACATTTCTGATAATACCAAAGTTTTTTTTGTCTTTTGTCATCATTTCTTTTTTGTAAGCATACGCTTAATTTCATTCAGCTTCATCAAGGCCTCAACTGGTGTCAGTCGGTCAATATCTGTACCCAGAATATCGGTTTTCAATTCTTCCAATAAAGGATCATCTAAATTGAAAAAACTCAATTGCATGTCAGAACTCAAATCTTTGACTTTGGCGGTTAATTCGTCTCCAGAATGTGATTTTTCGAGTTGTTTCAATATTTTCTTCGAACGCTGTAACACCGCCTGTGGCATTCCTGCCATTTTTGCGACATGAATTCCAAAACTATGCTGACTACCACCAGCAACTAAAGTCCTTAAAAACAACACATTATCTTTCAATTCTTTAACAGCAACATTATAATTTTTGATGCGAGAAAAGGACTCGGTCATTTCATTCAATTCATGGTAATGCGTCGCAAAAAGCGTTTTAGCGCGCGATGGGTGTTCATGTAAGTACTCACTAATTGCCCATGCAATAGAAATCCCATCGTAAGTGCTTGTCCCTCGTCCAATTTCATCTAACAACACTAAACTTCGTTCCGAAATATTATTTAGAATTGAAGCAGTTTCATTCATTTCTACCATAAAAGTAGATTCGCCCATAGAAATATTATCACTTGCGCCAACACGAGTAAAAAGTTTATCAACCACACCAATTCTTGCATATTCGGCAGGGACAAAACTCCCTATTTGTGCCAATAAAACAATTAAGGCTGTTTGGCGTAAAATTGCAGACTTCCCCGACATATTTGGCCCTGTAATCATAATAATTTGCTGCGTTTCGCGATCTAGAAAAACATCATTAGCAACATAGGTTTCACCCAGTGGCAATTGCTGTTCAATTACAGGGTGGCGACCTTTTTTGATATCTAAATCATAAGTACTATCTAATATTGGAGAAATATAATGGTGTTGCTTAGCCAGATGTGCAAAAGCACTCAAACAATCCAATTGAGCAATTAAATATGCATTTTGCTGAACCTGTTTAATATAATCATGCATCCAGCTGATTAATTCTGAAAATATGCGTTGCTCAATAGCCAAAATTTGATCTTCTGCGCCTAATATTTTTTGTTCGTATTCTTTTAGTTCTTCTGTAATGTAACGCTCTGCATTGACCAATGTTTGTTTACGTGTCCAATGTTCTGGAACCTTGTCTTTGTGTGTGTTTCGAACTTCAATATAATACCCAAAAACATTATTTGAAGCAATTTTTAAGGAAGGAATACCAGTCGCTTCACTTTCACGCGCCAACATTTGATCCAAATAATCTTTACCAGAGAATGCAATAGCTCGCAATGCTTCTAGTTCTTCTGATGCTGTTGATGCAATAGTGTTTCCTTTTAAAATATTTACTGGTGCTTCTTCGTTTAGAGTGCTTGAAATTTTTTCTCTAAATTCCTCACAATCATTTATACGATTCCCTAATATTGCCAATGTAGAATGTCCACAATTAAGAGCTAGTGCTTTAATTGGTAAAATTTGTTCTAAAGAATTTTTCAATTGTACAACTTCACGAGGATTAACTTTACCCGTAGCAACTTTTGAGATTAATCGTTCCAAATCGCCAATGCCTTTGATACTAGATTGCAATTGCTGAAGTTCTACTTCATTTTCATAAAAGAACTGAACCACTTCGTGGCGTGCCTGAATTTTTTCAACGGATTTTAATGGCAATGCCAACCAACGTTTCAACAATCGACCACCCATAGGTGAAAGAGTTTTATCGATAATTTGAATCAGCGTTACAGCATTGTAATTTGTAGAATGGTATAATTCCAAATTTCTAATGGTAAATTTATCCATCCACACAAAATCATCTTCTAAAATACGCTCAATAGACGTAATGTGTTGTAATTTGTGATGTTGTGTTTCTCCTAAGTAATGAAGAATAGCTCCAGATGCCACAAGACCATAATTTAAGGCATCTACACCAAAACCCTTAAGCGTTTTGGTTTGAAAATGTTTACACAAGGACTCGTAGGCGTAATCGTTTTGAAATACCCAATCTTCCAAAAAAAATACATGAAAATCATCTCCAAAAGTCTTATTAAAAAGAGACCTTTTTTGTTTTTCAATAAGAACTTCACTAGGATTAAAATTTTGAAGCAATTTGGCTACGTAAGCTTCGCTACCCTGAGCCACTAAAAACTCCCCTGTAGAAATATCCAAAAACGAAACCCCAGTTATTTTTCCAAAATAGACAGCGGCTAAAAAATTATTTGATTTTGAGCTTAAAACCTCATCATTTAGCGATACTCCTGGCGTGATGAGTTCTGTAACCCCACGTTTTACAATTTTTTTGGTTTGTTTTGGATCTTCCAATTGGTCGCAAATGGCCACGCGCTCTCCAGCTTTGACTAATTTTGGCAAATAGGTGTTCAAAGAATGATGTGGGAATCCTGCAAGTTCTGTTTCACTTTGACTTCCAGCCCCGCGTTTAGTCAATATAATGTCTAAAATTTTTGATGCTTTTACTGCATCACTTCCAAAAGTTTCATAAAAATCTCCAACACGAAACAATAAAAGTGCATCGGGGTACTTTGCCTTGATGGCATTGTACTGTTTCATGAGTGGAGTTTCCTTTTTTACTTTTTTGGCCAATGAATCTTTGTATTAAAAGCGTACTTTTGTGTGTATATAAAGATGCTAATGTAACTAATTTTAGTGTGTTTTAAAACCTAACAATAGAGAATTCCGCCCATGCGAAAACTGAAAAATAGCGAATTGGATCGATTGAGTGTAGAAGCATTCAAATCCGTTGAAAAAACACCGCTTATTGTTATTTTAGATAATATTAGAAGTTTAAACAATGTAGGGAGCGTTTTTAGAACCTCTGATGCTTTTAGGATTGAACATATATATCTCTGTGGAATTACTGCAACGCCGCCTCATAAAGATATTCAAAAAACGGCTTTGGGAAGTACAGCATCTGTAAGCTGGTCTTATGTTGAAAACACCTTGGATGTTGTAAAAGAATTGCAACAAAAAAGCATACGCGTTATAGCCATTGAGCAAGCCGAAAATGCTACTATGCTTCAAAACTTTTCTGCTAAAAAAAACAGCACCTATGCCGTTGTTTTTGGGCATGAGGTTAAAGGGGTTTCACAAGAGGTTGTAAGTCAATGTGACGAGGTGATTGAAATTCCTCAATTTGGCACCAAACATTCGTTAAATATTGCTGTGAGTTGTGGTGTAGTGCTTTGGGATTTATTTTTAAAAATAAATTAACCTTGAATCTGTTCAAGTAACCACAAATAATCGTGACGATTTTCAATGAAATCACGATCTGAAATATCAATAATTTTCACCTTAAACGTTGGATTGTTTTTGATAAAGTCTAAATATCCCATATGGATTTTATTCAAATAAGTAGACTCCAAATTTCTTTCATAATCTCTTCCCCGCTTTTTGATGTTTTTTTGTAATTTCTCAATATTTTGATGCAAGTACACGTACAAATCTGGACGTTTTATATCTTTATAGACTTGATAAAACAATTTTCTATACAACAAAAACTCATCTTCTTGCAAAGTGATTTTTGAAAATATAAGCGACTTAAATACATCATAGTCGGCAATTATAAAATCTTTGAATAAATCCAATTGAGATAGATCATCAGAGATCTGTTGGTAACGGTCGGCCAAAAAAGACATTTCTAAAGTAAATGCATACCGTTCTGAATCTTCATAAAATTTTGGAAGAAATGGATTGTCCGCAAAACGTTCAAAAATAGATTTCGCATTAAAATCTTCGGCCATCATTTGTGTCAAGCTCGATTTTCCAGCACCAATATTCCCTTCAATAGCAATAAAATTACAGGAAGAAAAATCAAATCTTTCAATTGGGTTTCGTAATGTTTCTTTTTGTTTTTTAATTGTGCTATTATCTTTAGTACATTCCAATAGCGTTGATATTGTTTTATTCTGAACTGGATGAACAAGTTCTGGTGCAATTTCGTTGAGGGGTTGCAATACAAAGCGCCGTTGATCGAGTCGTGGATGAGGAACACTTAGTATTTTGTTTTCAATGATATCTTCATTAAAAAATAAGATGTCGAGATCAATGGTTCGAGCATGATATTGGCCATCGTCGTAGCGTTTTCGCCCATGTTGTTCCTCGATATGAAGAAGTTTTGAAAGTGCCAGTTCGGCTGAAAAACAAGTTCTGACTTCAATACAAGCATTGATAAAAGCATCACCTTTAAACCCTATTGCTGGTGTTTCATAGCAGGAGGAAATTTTTATCACACTTCCCACTTCACAATGGATGGAGTCAATAGCCGATTGCAAAAAGGAAAACCGATTACCTACATTACTTCCAAGTCCTATATATAGTCGTTTTTGATCACTCATACGAAACAGCAATTTAGGTAAAAGAAAAATTAAAATTATATCTTTACTAAAGTATTTATTGACAACCAATGACTCTGAAAGACAAAGTTTTAGCACAACGCCTTTATTTAATTCTTGGCCTATTATTTATTACCTCTTTGGTAGTTTCAAATTTAATTTTTAAAAAATTTTTTTATTACTACCCTTTTGATTTTTCAATTTTTGGCGTCAAATTATTTGAAATTTCTGTGGGTATCTTGCCATACCCTATCACCTTTCTAATTACAGATTTAATTAGTGAAATTTATGGAAAGAAAAAAGCTAACGAAGTAGTTATTGGAGGAATATTTGCCTCCTTTTTTGCAATGGGAATCATTTATGTAGCTAATGTTGCTCCAGCTACTAATTGGTCGCCTGTTTCAGATAATTTATTTTCAACAGTTTTTGGGAGTACTGCAATTGCTGTTTTGGCGAGTATGTTAGCCTATCTATTTGCACAATTTGTAGATATCCAGATTTATCACTTTTGGAAAAAATTGACACAAGGCAAACACCTTTGGTTACGAAATAATTGTTCTACTTTTTTATCACAATTTATAGACACTGCAACTGTATTATTGTTACTATGTATATTTGGTGAAATCGACTGGAATTTGTTTGGTGGACTTTTACTTGCAGGTTTTTTATTTAAAGTTATCATTGCAGCATTAGACACTCCTTTTTTATATTTGGGTGTTTATTATTTTAGGAAACGATTTAAGCTTGATATCAACGAAGAAATTGAACTGGATTAAGCACCAACATCAAGTTTTATAACTAAGCCTTCATTACTTCTAATGTTGAAAACTGTATCATCATCAAATATAAGATACTGCCCTTTTACCCCTACAAGAATACCGCTATATTGTGGTGTTTTGTTGAGATTCAAACTTTGTGGTTTTTCTGGATATTTTTGAACTGGAAATTTTAAAATTAAAGGTTCTTTATTTCCAAGGAAATACGGTTGTACTTCTTTTGGCAAATGGCTTGAGAGTTGATGACGCCATGTCTTTAAATCTTCAAAACTGGCATCACCTTTAAGCATTTTGCGCCAATTAGTTTTGTCACTAATGTATTTTTTTAGGGCAACTTCTGCTATGCCTGCTAAATACCGATTTGGAGCTTCCAAAATTTCTAAAGCCTCCTGCGCTCCTTGATCTATCCAACGCGTTGGAACTTGTGTTTTTCTAGTAACCCCTACTTTTACATTGCTAGAATTTGCTAGATAAACGATATGTGGTTGTAATTGAACCTTTTTTTCAAATTCTAAATCGCGATCCTCGACTCCTAAGTGAGCTTTACTCAACTCTGGACGCATAATCCAATCGGCAGTTTGTGGCTGTTCAAAAAAGCATGATTTACAAAATCCTTGTCGAAAGGTTGTTTCATCGCTTCCACAATTTAAACATTCATATCCTGCAAATTCTATCGTTAGTTTTTTTTGTAGTAATTGATGCACCTGAATCAAGTTATTATCCAAATTCAAATAATAATTAATAGGGTCTGCAAACTCCGTTTGCATTTTAGTAAGAACACCTTGATAGAGCATTGAGATTTTTTATTACTTTTAACCTTGTAAATATATATAATTTTTATGCCAATTCCATTAGTCAATTCCGTTGCAAGTTGGATATTAAAGAAACGATTTCACCAAATAGATTTATTTCTTAAATATCCCTATGAGGTTCAAAATGAGCTGCTTACAAATCTTTTAGAGTCGGCAAAACATACAGAGTTTGGACAACAGTACGATTTTAAGTCTATAAGAACATATCGAGAATTTGCAAAAAGAGTTCCCATTTCAACCTACGAAAATTATCACAAACTCATTGAGCGCTCTCGTAGGGGAGAGCAAAATATCTTTTGGCCAAAACCCATAAAATGGTTTGCGAAATCTAGCGGAACAACAAATGCTAAAAGTAAATTCATCCCTGTTAGTAACGCCTCTTTGGAAGACTGTCACTATGCCGCTGGAAAAGACTTATTGTGCATGTATTTCAATAATAACCCTGATTCTGAATTATTTAATGGTAAAAATTTAAGGCTTGGTGGAAGTAAAGAATTATACGAGGAGAATGGGACTGTTTTTGGCGATCTTTCTGCAATTCTAATTGATAATATGCCATTTTGGGCAGAATTTAGCAGTACCCCTAGTAACAAAGTATCTTTAATGAGCGACTGGGAATCAAAAATGCAAGCCATTGTAGACGAAACTATAAATGAAAATGTTACAAGTTTGGCGGGTGTCCCCTCTTGGATGTTAGTATTACTTAATAATGTACTGGAAAGTACTGGAAAGACAAATCTTCTGGATATTTGGCCTAATTTAGAAGTTTATTTTCATGGTGGTGTCAGTTTTTTACCTTATGCTGAGCAATATAAAAACATCATACCATCGTCCTCGTTTAAATACTACGAAACCTATAATGCTTCAGAAGGTTTTTTTGCCATACAAGATCAAAATGACTCTGATGAATTGCTTTTGATGTTAGACTATGGTATATTTTATGAATTTATTCCAATGGATACCTATGGAACTAAAAATGAAAAAGTAATTCCATTATATGAAGTAGAAAAAGGAAAAAACTATGCCATTATCATTACCACCAATGCGGGGTTGTGGCGCTACAAAATTGGAGATACAGTCCGCTTTACATGTATTGACCCTTACCGCATTAAAGTAACAGGGCGAACCAAACATTTTATCAATGTTTTTGGAGAAGAACTCATTATTGAAAATACGGATAAAGCCCTAAAAAATGTCTCCAAAAAAATAGGCTGTGAAATAATAGACTACACCGTAGCCCCTATTTTTATGAAAAGCAAGCAAAAAGGCGCACATGAATGGCTAATTGAATTTAAAACTGCACCAAAAGACATCAATTATTTTACAGAATTACTAGACAACGCTCTTAAAGCTCTAAACTCCGATTATGAAGCCAAACGCTATAACAATATAACATTAAATCGTCCAAAAATCAATGTAGCGCAACCTCAACAATTTCATAACTGGTTAAAAAGTAAAAACAAACTTGGTGGTCAACACAAAGTCCCCAGACTCTCTAACTCTAGAGAACTTCTGGAAGAATTAATGAAACTGGGGTAAATTTTTCAGAGTCCAAATTATGGCATACAAGTTGCTCACATTTATACAATCTTGTTATATTTAATATAATTTTAACCCTAAATATAAACTACTATGATATCCAAAATTTTTATTTTGTCGATTCTTATTCTGAATTCCTGTGCAAGTCAAAAACCCAACAATATTTCAAAACAAACCAATTTAGATTCAATTTCCATTGATGGCGATTGGGAAGTCATTTCTATTCATGGTCAGAAAGACTTTTCCCAAAAACCCAACATGTCATTTTCACAAAAAGACCAACACATTGGTGGGAATTCGAGCTCTTGCCCCTTTTCCATCATTACTAAACCCTACATATGTTTTGATGTTGGGGTACTTAATTGATAATTTTTTGGAAAGTACAGGCGCTTCATAAACCGTAAAGGTTTGCATCTTACCATGGCTGTTTGGAAATGCAACAACCACAGAAGATTTTAAACTTAGCCCTCTTTCTGGTGCTTTTTCTAGTTGCTTTTTTAATGCTGCAACATCGAGTTTGTAAGTCTTTGAAGCATGTAAATCTGAGGTCACTTTGTTTTGAGTGCCAAAGAAAACATCTTGATTGCTCGAAGCTTCAGTCCATACATTTTGAGCATAGACAGAACTAAACAAACAAAAGACCATAAAAAACGAACATAACGTAATAAGACGTATAGCTTTTTTCATAATGTGTAGTTTTGGTTTTTAATATTAATTTTAAATTTTAGTTTACACAGTGCACCATACACTGAACGTAATATTATACCCACAGCACAACTGAAAACAGTTTTGCTATAGACATATGATTATATTTAAAAATTAATTAGGTTAATTTCGTATGATGTGTTATGTGTACACAAGACACGAAACCCTAACACAAACATGAACATTGAATGTTCAAATAAGCGTGTGGGAAAAGTTTTGAAAAATGTTATAGGCTAAAGTAATTTTTATTCATAGTTGTTTAGTAGTTTTGAGTTTTTTGCTTCCCGAATTTAAACGAGTTTCCTATCAGAATTCCATTTTAAATTATGTTTTAACATTTTTTTAACAGTATTTTAAACTACTGTTTAACACAAAGCTTTTGTCTTTAAACAAAAAAGATTGTTTTAATAAATTTTTATTAAAAAATATGTAAAAAGGAGAAGTTTTAGGATACCGCTTTTAGTTGCTTTAAGCGGGTGCGACTCAAATGCTTTTTAGCATAATCCTTATCCACAACAAGTGAAGATTCTTTGCTTCCAGGTAATGTAAACATAGCGTCTGTTAGGATTTCTTCGCACAAAGAACGCAATCCTCTTGCACCAAGTTTATATTCTACAGCCTTTTGAACAATAAAATCTAGAGCATTTTCTTCAAAACTCAGCGCTATATTGTCCATTTCAAACAGTTTTTTGTATTGCTTGACGATAGCATTTTTTGGTTCAGTCAAAATCGCTTTAAGTGTTCCTGCGTCTAAGGGATTCATGTAGGTGAGTACTGGTAATCGGCCAATAATTTCTGGAATCAATCCAAAATCTTTAAGGTCTTTTGGCGTGATGTATTGTAAAAGATTTTGACCGTCAATTTTTTCGCCTTCTTGAGAAGATTTATAGCCTATGGCAGCCATGTTTAAACGTTTAGAGATATGTCGCTCTATACCGTCAAAAGCTCCTCCGGCAATAAATAAAATATTTTCTGTATTGACTTCAATAAATTTTTGATCGGGGTGCTTTCTGCCACCTTTCGGTGGAACATTAACAACAGTACCTTCCAAAAGTTTTAAAAGAGCTTGTTGTACGCCTTCGCCAGACACATCGCGAGTTATTGATGGGTTATCACTTTTTCGAGCAATTTTATCAATTTCATCAATAAATACAATGCCTCGTTCTGCTTTTTCTTGGTTGTAATCTGCAGCTTGTAATAAACGCGTGAGCATACTTTCTACGTCTTCTCCCACATAGCCTGCTTCAGTTAAAACTGTGGCATCTACAATAGCTAGTGGCACATTGAGCATTTTGGCAATGGTTTTGGCCATCAGGGTTTTTCCTGTCCCTGTTTGTCCTACCATAATGATATTGCTCTTTTGAATTTCTATATCATCGTCTGAAACGGGTTGAAGTAATCTTTTATAATGGTTATACACCGCTACAGACATTACTTTTTTTGTTTGTTCTTGACCTATAATATAGCTGTCTAAAAAAGCTTTAATTTCTTGAGGTTTTTTAAGCATAACCTCAGGTGTTAGCTCTTGCCCTACATGTTTTGATTCTTCAGCAACAATACCATGTGCTTGTACAATACAACGATCACAAATGTGCGCATCAAGACCCGCAATTAGGAGGTTTGTATCTGCCTTTTGCTTACCACAAAATGAACATTCTAATTCTTCTTTAGCCATCGATTATTGTCGTTTGAGGTTGAGTTGATATTAAGATTATTTTCTTGAAAGAATTTCGTCAATCATACCATATTCAAGTGCCTTATCGGCTTTCATCCAATAGTCACGGTCACTATCGGCATATACTTTGTCATAATCCTGCCCAGAGTGCTTTGAGATAATATTATAAAGTTCTTCTTTTAAAGTCAATATCTCACGCGCTGTAATTTCAATATCACTGGCTTGACCTTGTGCGCCGCCCAATGGCTGATGGATCATCACTCTAGAATGTGTCAATCCACTTCGTTTTCCTTTTTCTCCAGCACATAACAATACAGCTCCCATGGACGCCGCCATTCCTGTACAAATAGTGGCTACGTCAGGTTTTATGAGTTGCATTGTATCGTAAATTCCTAGACCTGCATAAACACTTCCGCCAGGTGAATTGATATAAATTTGAATGTCTTTGGACGAATCTGTACTTTCCAAAAACAAAAGTTGGGCTTGAATGATATTGGCGACTTGATCATTTATGGCTGTTCCCATAAAGATGATTCGATCCATCATTAATCTGGAAAAAACATCAAAAATAGCAATATTCATTTGACGTTCTTCAATAATATTTGGTGTGAGTCCCATTGGAGTCATACTACTCACAATTTTATCGTAGTAAGTACTGCTAATGCCTTGATCTTTAATTGCAAATTTTTTGAATTCGTTTCCGTAGTCCATATACTTATTTGTTTTGAGATTGTAAATATACTATTATTTAAATCTTTTGAATATTTTTGAAAACAAAAAAACACTTCTGAAGAAGTGTTTTTAAAGAACATTTCGTTATTAATTACTTTCCATAAACTTCTTTAACAAAAGCATCATAAGCTAATTTTTTGACTTTTAGGTTCGCATTTTCTTTATAAAAGTTAAGTAATTTTTGGCTTGTGAGTTGTTCAGACATACGTTTTACTTCATCTTGATTTGAAAGTACTCTAGCCACAATGTCTTCTACTTCTTTATCGCTTGGATTCAATTGCCCAAATTGCGCCATTTGACCTTTTATCATCTCACCTGCAAAAGCTTTAAGCTCTTCAAAATTAACTTGTAAATTGTTGTCTACAATGAGCTTGCTTTCAATCAATTGGTAGCGCATGCTTTTTTCAGACTTTTCGTATTCTTCTTTGGCTTGTAGTTCTGTTAATGGCTCCTCACCTGCAGTTTGTAACCATTTCTGTAAAAATTCAGATGGTAAATCGAACTTGGTGTTTTCTACCAAATATTCTGTAACATCATTTAGTAATTTTTGGTCAGACTGCTGAACAAATTGTTTTTCAGCATCTGCTTTTATTCTTGCTTTGAGTTCAGTAACACTTTTTATGGCGTCTTTGCCAAACAATTTATCAAATAACTCTTGATCCAAATCGGCCAAACCTCTTTCATTAATTTCATTCACAGTAAAAGTGAGTTGAACATTTAAATCGTGTGCCTTATCATGATAAATCTTTAAATAGGTTATCAAGTCGTGATCATCTGTAAAAAGTCCTTTTGTTTTTACAGTGATGATGTCGCCAACTTTAGCACCAATAAATTTTTTCAAGTTAGCTTTGCCTTTGATTTTCTCTAGAGAAATTGTTGTTGTTGATTCGATACCTTCTTCATCATTAAAAAATACTCCAGTAACTTCATCATCATTACTAACTTCAGTCTTAGAAATCAATTGACCATATTGCTTTTGAATGTTAGTAATTTGATCATCAATCATTTTATTATCTGCAACAATTGTGTAGTGTTTAATAGATTTACGTCCATTTAATTTAATATCAAATTCTGGGCTCAATCCAATTTCAAATTCAAAAGAAAATGCATCGGCATCCCAATCAATATCGTTTTGTTGTTTTGGTAAAGGATTGCCTAAAACATCAAGTTTTTCATCATTAAGATATTTCCCTAAAGATTCTTGAAGTAGTTTATTAACCTCATCGATTAAAACCGCTTTTCCATATTGTTTTTTTATCAATCCTAATGGTACTTGACCTTTTCTAAAGCCAGGAATATTTGCAGACTTTCGGTAATCGATAAGTATTTTCTCTACTTTTTCAGAATAATCATTCTTTTCGATATCGATTTTTACAACCGCATTAAGGGCATTTTTATTTTCTCTTGTAATATTCATTGTAATGAATTAAAAATTGGGTGGCAAAAGTACAACATTTTTAATGGAGTACAAATATTTTAATGTTTTGAAAATCAATCTATAAAATGAGAAACCGCAGTAAAAAATTCATTGGGGTTTTCGGCATGAAGCCAATGGCCCGCATTTGAAATGGTAACGATATCAGAATTTAGGAATTGAACAGAAATCTGTTTTTCATCATCTAGACCTATATATTCAGATTTGTCTCCTCTTAAAAATAGTGTTGATGTTTCAACTTTGAGGTGCGAAGGTAGTGCTTCTCCAACTTCGCTTACATTATTTTTTAACGCATTTAAATTAAGCCGTAATCCCAACTGCCCTTGAGAAACCCAATACAGATTTTTTAGCAAAAATTGTCTTATTCCAAATTCAGAAATATAATTTGAAAGTTGTTCATCGGCTTGTGTTCTATTTTTTAAAGTTGTAAAATCTAGTGCTGATAGGCCTTCCAAAATTGCATCGTGATGAATGGGGTAGAAACGTGGAGCAATATCTGCAACAATAAGTTTATTTACCAAATCTGGATAAAACGCCGTAAATAGCATTGCCGTTTTCCCTCCCATAGAATGACCCAATACAATACATTTTTTTATATTATACTGCGTACAGTATGTCAATAAATCCTCTGCTAGAAGTTCATAATCAAATGTATCTGAATGAAAACTTCTTCCATGATTTCTTTGATCAATAAGATGGATTTGATAGCCCAATTGAGAAAAACGCTTCCCCAATGTTTTCCAATTGTCGCCCATGCCCAAAAATCCGTGTAATATTATAAAAGGAGTCCCCTCCCCAAATATTTTTGAATGTAATCTCATTATTTTAATCGATTCAGATACATGTTAATGACATTTTCTATCCCCAAATACAAACTTTCTGAAATTAGAGCATGACCAATTGAAACTTCTAACAAATTAGGAACATTTTGCTTAAAAAATTTGATGTTATCTAGTGATAAATCATGGCCCGCATTTACGCCTAGCTCAAAATCATACGCAAGTTTGGCACAATCGGAGTAAGGTTTTACGACATTAAAATTTTCAAGTGCATATTGTTGGGCAAAATTTTCTGTGTAGAGTTCAATCCTATCGGTCCCTGTTGCTTTTGCCGCCTCAACTTGTCGCAAATCTGGGTCTAAAAAAATTGAAGTGCGAATGTCATTATTTTTAAACTCTTTAATGATTTCTGAAAGAAATGGTTGATGTTTTATACAATCCCATCCAGCATTGCTCGTTATGGCGTCTTCTGCATCTGGAACAAGAGTCACCTGCGTGGGCTTAATAGCTGTTACCAAATCAATAAATTTTGGAATAGGATTGCCTTCAATATTATACTCTGTATAAATCTCAGATTTTAAATCATAAGCGTCTTGATAGCGAATATGGCGTTCGTCTGGGCGAGGGTGAATGGTAATGCCTTGAGCGCCAAACTCCTGTGCATCTTTTGCAAACTGTACAATATTTGGTACATCACCACCTCTTGCATTTCTTAGTGTTGCTATTTTATTGATATTTACACTTAGCTTCGTCATGTCTCAGAATATTTAGAACTGCAAAAATACAAAGTACATAGCTTAAAGTATATTATTTTTGATTATTTTGCATGGACTCATAAAACAAGTTATGCCACTAGATCAGTACATCATAAACGACCTAAAGCCTTTTGATTTAAATACTCCTATAACAGAACTTCAAGAAGTATTTAATCAATTAACATACTCTCATGTTCCTATTCAAAAAGATGGAATTTACATTGGATGCTTGTCCGAAACAGATGTGTATTGTTTTGACGCCAATGAAAAAGTTGAAGATGTAATATATGCTATTGAACATTTTGATGTACGGCAATCCACCATTTGGCTTGATGTTTTAGATATGTTTGCACTCAATGATTCAAACATTATGCCTGTGCTTGATGAGCACAACAATTATCTTGGTTATTACCAATTAATTGATGTGATTTCATTATTTAGGAATACACCTTTTTTCTCAGAAGCTGGAGGTATAATTGTTATAGAAAAAGCCTACAACGATTATTCGTTTAGTGAAGTTTGTCAAATTGTAGAGTCGAATAATGTCAAAGTATTGGGTGTTTTTGTGTCAAGAATTAAAAATGATATGGCACAAATCACCATAAAAATTGAAAACTCTGGATTAAGTGCTATTTTTGAAACATTCAGGAGGTATGGATACACCATTATTTCTGGCCATGAAGATGATAGTTTCCTAAAAACATTGAAAGATCGGTCTGCATACTTAGATCGTTATTTAAATTTGTAATTTTGCTACTATGAAAATTGCTATCTACGGACCAGATTTTAATGAACGCTCTCGCTCGGCCATTGTAACTCTTACTGAATATTTGAGTGAAAAGGCGGTTGAAGTTGCTGTAGAAAACAACTTTTATGATTCCATTCTTGAGCAATCTTCAATAAAAATTGACCGTTTTGGTTTTCAAACATTTAAAAAATTAGATGCATCCTTTGATCTAGTCATTAGTGTCGGAGGTGATGGTACCACATTACGAGCTATTACATATGTAAAAGACTTAAATATCCCAATTGTTGGCATCAACACAGGTCGACTTGGGTTTTTGGCAACGATTAAAAAAGATGCGATTGTTAGTGCTTTGGATCAGATTTTTGAAGGAAAGTATCGAATTTCAAAACGCAGTGTTTTATCGGTAACAACAGATAAAAAACACGCCAATTTTGATTTAGATTTTGCTCTAAACGAAATTGCAATTAGCAGAAAAAACACAACTTCCATGATTAGTATAGAAACATGGTTAGACGATGAATATTTGACTTCCTATTGGGCCGATGGGCTTATCATTTCAACACCAACTGGATCAACAGGCTATTCAATGAGTTGTGGTGGTCCAGTGATTATGCCAGAATCTGACAGCTTGGTTCTCACCCCTATTGCACCTCACAACTTAAATGCTCGCCCTCTAGTTATTTCGGCTGGAAGAGAAATTAGACTCAAAGTCAGTGGCCGTGAAGATGAATATTTGGTATCCTTGGATTCTCGAATTAATTCTCTTGAAAATACAATTGGAATTACAATCAAAAAAGCACCATATAGCATTCATATGATTGAGCTTGAAGATGTAACTTTTATTGAAACCTTACGTAAAAAACTTCTTTGGGGTGCCGATCAAAGAAACTAAACAATAATTTGTTGTTTTTTTAGTTTACTTAGTCTATAATATAGTCATTTTGAAGCGAGTTCAATTTTGTTATATTTGCACACATTTGAAAAGTTGATGAAAACCATATACTTCTCCCTAATCTTTATACTCTCCACAAATCTTGGGGTTTCCCAGATTTATGAAATTGGTATAATTGGAGGAGGAACAAATGTTATTGGTGATGTTGGTTCTACAACATTTGTGGCGCCAAAAAAATTAGCCATTGGAGGGATTATTAGATGGAACAGAAGTCCTAGACATTCCTACAGGGCAAGTGTTATTTATACTACGCTTTTTGGAAACGACAATCTTTCTAGCGACCCAAAAAGAGAAATGAGGGGGTACCATTTCAATGCACGGTCTTTGGAAGTCTCTGCAGGGATGGAGTTTACCTTTTTAGATTTCGATTTGCACAGAAGAAGTTTTAACTTTAGCCCCTATTTATATACAGGCGTTAGTATGCTAAATCATCCAAATTTTTACTACGCCAATAATGTACTCGTTTCAGAAAAAACAAGAAGCAATGCTTATGGGATTCCTATTGCTTTGGGCGTAAAAGTTACCCTTACTGATCATATTATTTTTGGTATGGAAGTTGCAGCAAGGTATACTTTTTCTGATGAATTGGACGGTAGTGTTCCAGACACAAAAGAATTAAAAAAATTACGGTTTGGAAATATTAATAACACAGACTGGTATGTATTTAGCGGAATTACCTTAACTTATACATTTGGCCGAAACCCATGTTTTTGTAATTATTAAATGAATCAAGAAATAGACATACACAATCACCCTCTCCCAAAACATATTGCCATAATTATGGATGGTAATGGCCGTTGGGCTAAATCTAGAGGGAGAATACGCGCTTTTGGGCATGAAAATGGAACTAAATCCGTTAGAAATACTGTTGAGAGTTGCGCTAAATTGGGTATAGAACACCTAACGCTTTATGCTTTTTCTACAGAAAATTGGAAACGCCCAAAACTTGAAGTAAAAACACTAATGCAGTTGTTGATTTCTTCACTCAAAAAAGAAATGAATACTCTTCAAAAAAATAATATTCAACTGAATGCTATTGGAAATATTGAAACACTTCCAAAAAAAGTATTTGACGAATTATCACACGTGATTGAAGCTACAAAAATGAATTCTAGAATGACTTTGAACCTTGCTCTTAGCTATGGTTCTAGGGACGAATTGACACACGTAGTGAAAGAAATTGGAGAAAAAATCAAAAATAATATAATTTCTCCCGAAAAAATTGATGAATCGGTAATAAATCAGCATCTTTACACCCGAAATTTACCAGACGTTGATTTATTAATTAGAACTAGCGGAGAACAACGCCTGAGTAATTTCCTTTTATGGCAAATTGCTTATGCCGAATTGTATTTTACAAAAGTCTTTTGGCCAGACTTTAGTGATAAGGATTTGTACAAAGCTATTGCCAGTTACCAAAAAAGAGAAAGAAGATTTGGAAAAACAAGCGAACAACTTAACTAAAAAGACCTACAAATTCATATACATAATTGCTTGTTTCATGATATTCATGAGCAACCTTGCTCATGGGCAAGCATTAGATATGTCCAAAAGAAAAGACTACACCATTGCAGATATAAGTGTAAAAGGCGAAACTGTGTACGGAGCAGAAACAATTATTACCTATTCTGGATTGGTCAAAGGCGAAACTATAACCATTCCTGGAGGTACAAAAATTAGTGATGGAATAAAAAAATTGTGGGATTCAAATCTTTTTTCAAATATTGATGTTTTTATTTCAAAAATTGACGGTAATGATATTTACTTAGAAATTCAGCTTGATGATCTTCCAGAGCTCAAAGACGTAAAAATTACTGGAGTCAAGAAAGGAAAGATTAGTGAAATTATTGACGAAAACAAACTAATTTCTGGAACAAAAGTTACCGAAAACCTTATCACAACAACAAAAAATTATCTTGAAAATAAATATCGAAAAGAAGGATTTTTAAACGCTAAAACAATCATTGGCACAACCAAAGTTTTGGATTCTGTAGAAAAATCTAGGGTCAATATGCAAATTCGTATAGATAAGGGTGAGAAAGTAAAAATCAAAAAAATTACATTTTCTGGCAATGAAAAGCTAAGCAGTAAACGACTGCGAAAAGCCATGAAAAAAACAAAACAAATCAACCCTATTCGATTCCTGAAACGATCTAAGTTCATAGAAGCTGATTACAAAGAAGGTCTTGTTGATGTGGTTGATAAATTGAAAGAAAAAGGATTTAGAGATGCACGTATTATTTCTGATAGCATAATAATAAATAACGATAAAACAATCAGTATAAATATTGAAATCGAAGAAGGAGAAAAATACACCTATGGAAAAATTAACTTTTTGGGCAATACAATATATTCTGATGAACAACTCAATCAAGTATTAAAAATCAAAGAAGGTGATACTTACAATGGTGTGGAGCTAGAAAAACGAATTGCTGATAATTCAAATCCTGATGCCTTCGATTTAACAAATTTATATCAAAACAATGGTTATTTATTTTCTACTATTACACCTGTAGAAGTCAGCACCGATGGCAATGTTATTGATATGGAAATTAGAATTACTGAAGGGAAACCTGCGTATTTCAAAAACATTTCTGTTAAAGGAAACAATAAAACTAATGACCATGTTGTGTATCGCGAATTACGAACACGACCAGGGCAATTGTACAGTAAAAGCAATGTTGTTAGAACCGTTCGTGAACTTGGTCAATTAGGATTTTTTGATGCTCAAGAAATTTCTCCAGACTTCAAAAATGTAAACCCTAATGATGGAACACTTGATATGGAATATAGTGTTGTTGAAAAAGGATCAAGTCAGATCGAACTTCAAGGCGGTTATGGTGGTGGTGGATTTATTGGAACATTAGGGCTGTCATTTAATAATTTTGCGGTGAAAGATTTGTTTAATAAAGATGCGTACAACCCTGTACCAATGGGAGATGGACAGAGTTTAGCATTACGACTGCAGTCAAGTCGATTTTTTCAAACATATAGTTTCTCATTTACTGAGCCTTGGCTAGGTGGTAAAAAACCTGTTCAATTTTCAACTTCTATATCACAAACAAAACAATTTTTATTTAATAGAGCTACACGTTCTGCCGATAAAAGTAGAAGCTTTAATATCACAGGGATAAGTGTTGGAATTGCAAAAAAACTAACTGTCCCGGATGATTATTTTGTACTTTCTCAGAACTTAAGTTTCCAATATTTCGACCTAAACAATTATAACACAGGGTTATTTACTTTTGGTGATGGAAATGCAAATAACTTGGCCTACACTATTGGCTTGAGCAGAAACAACACTTACAACGATCCGATTTATCCAGAAGGAGGTTCAAATTTTAGTATATCAGCAAAACTAACATTGCCTTACTCCTCTTTTAGCAAAGTAGATTACTCTGAACTAAGAAGAGAGAGAGAAGAATTGACGGAGCGAATGCGTGAGTTGAGTAGTACACAAGATGATAATGAAATCGTTGAAAGAAATGAGGCAAGTGAAAGAGTTAGTGAAATTGACCAAGAACGCTTTAAATGGCTAGAATTTTATAAAATTAAATTTTCGGGAGATTGGTACACAAGAATCAAAGGAAAATTAGTTCTTAGGCCAAGATTTGAATTTGGATTTTTGGGAGCCTATAATAATGATAGAGGAGTAATACCGTTTGAACGCTTCTTTTTGGGAGGAGATGGAATGGTGACATATCGATTAGATGGTCGAGAAGCCATTGCATTACGTGGTTATGCCAATCAAACACTTTCTGATAATGACGGCGGAAATATTTACAATAAATTTTCTTTAGAACTAAGACATCCTATAACACTAAAAGGACAAACAAAGATTTTTGCTTTAGCCTTTTTAGAGGGTGGTGCTTCTTATAATGATTTTAAAGACTTTAACCCATTTAACATCAAACGATCTGCCGGAATTGGTATTCGTTTATTTATGCCTGCATTTGGATTATTGGGAATTGATTTTGGCCATGGATTTGACCCAATTCCAGGTGAAACAAGAAAGAATGGTTGGGAAACCCACTTCATTCTTGGACAACAATTTTAATTTTTGGCATGGTAATTTCATTATCGTGTGTGAATTAAAATTAATTTTGTTAATTTGAGCATAAGTCCCAAAACTGAAATTAAAATAGTATGAAATATTTTATTAAAAACAACTTTACCAACATAGAATTCAAGACAATAGTCTTGACTCTAATTTTTGTGTTTTTTAGTATTTCTGCTTTTGCACAAAGAGGCGTAAGGATTGGTTATATTGATACAGAATATATATTAGAAAATATTACTGAATATCAAAACGCCCAAAGTCAACTTGAAACTAAAGTTCAACAATGGAAAACAGATGTTGAACAACGCATTGCAGAATTAGAAACACAAAAAAATCAGTTGAATAATGAGCGTGTTTTGCTTACAAACGAACTCATTGAAGAACGTGAAGAGGATCTTCAAATTATAGAAAATGAAATCCTAGAATATCAACAAAAACGATTTGGGCCAAATGGGGATCTAATGATTCAAAAAAAACAATTGATTCAGCCTATTCAAGATCAAATATTTGCCGCCGTTCAAGAAATTGCAACAACAAAGAAATTTGACTTTATTTTTGATAAATCTGCAGATGTTGTAATGCTCTATTCTGCTGATCGATACGATATTAGCGAGCAAGTACTAAGAACCATCAATAGAACTGCAAAACGCGAACAAGTGAAAAGTAAAAAAGAACGCAAGGCGGCAGAAAAAGAAAACAATATTGTTGATGTTGATTCTGATAAAGACGAGCGTCAAAAGCTGATTGACGAACGCAATGCAAAACGTGCAGAAGCACTAGCTAAGCGCAAAGAAGAATTGGAAGCAAAACGAACAGCTCGAAAAAAAGAAATTGAAGAGAAAAAGCAAAAAGCAAAAGAAGCTAGAGAAAAAGCTCGTGCTGAAAAACTAAATAAAGCTAATAGAAAAAAAGAAGAAAGTTCAAAAGTTAAGGAACAAGAAAATTCAACAGCAGCAGAGCAAGAAGTTATAAAAGAAGAAAAAACAACAACCAATTCTAGAGATGCTAGAAAAAAAGCTTTAGAAGAAAAGAAAAAACGTATTTTAGCGGAGCGAAAAGCAAGACTAGAAGCACAAAAAAGAAAACGTGATAGCATAAAAAATAATAGAAAATAAATTTTAATTATAATTTGAAAATGAAACATTTAAAAAATCTACTCTTAACAACAGCAATCATTTTAGTATGTAGCTTTAATGCTCAAGCTCAATCTAAAGTTGCACATATTAATACTCAGGAATTAGTAGAATCTATGCCAGAAATGAAAAGTGCAAAATCTGAGCTTGAAAAATTAGCGAAAACTTACGAAACTGATATTCAAGCAATGGCCACTGAACTTCAAAACAAAATCAAGCAATATGATGCTGAATCTTCAACAAAAACGGATGAAGAAAACGGGAAGCGTTTGCAAGAAGTTCAAAGCATGGAACAAAGCATCCGTCAGTATCAAGCGCAAGCACAACAAGACTTACAGAAAAAAGAATTAGACTTATTGAAGCCAATTACAGAAAAAGCAAAAAATGCTATTCTTAAGGTTGGTAATACTCAAGGGTTTGACTATATCTTAGATTCTTCTCAAGGGCAAGGTGTCATTATGGCTAATGGTAAAGATCTATTAGCAGACGTAAAATCTGAATTAGGATTCTAAAAGATTTTCCAAAATAGTTTTTAAAAAGCTACTCATAAAGAGTAGCTTTTTTATTTTTGTATCAATATGAGCACAAAACCTATTGGTATATTTGATTCTGGAGCAGGAGGGCTTTCTATTTGGAAAGAAGTAAATACACTACTCCCAATGGAATCTACAATCTATATTTCTGATTCTAAATACGCACCTTATGGAACAAAAGGTAGAAAAGCTATTTTGGAACGTTCCATCATTAATACAGAGATCCTACTCAATAAAGGAGCAAAAATTGTAGTTGTGGCTTGTAATACTGCTACTACAAATGCAATTTCATTTTTAAGAGAAAAATACAATGTCCCTTTTATTGGAATTGAACCTGCAATAAAACCCGCTGCACTTAATACAAAAACGAATTGTATAGGAATTTTGGCCACACAAGGAACGCTGAGTAGTAGTTTGTTTCATGAGACTTCACAACGCTACACAAAAGAATTAAATGTCGTTGAACAAGTGGGTGATGGAATTGTAGAGCTGATTGAAGCTGGAGCGCTATTTTCAGCAGAAATGGAACAATTGCTTAAAACATACTTATCTCCTATGCTTGAAGCCAATATGGATTGTTTGGTTTTAGGCTGTACACATTATCATTTTTTAAAACCTATTTTAGAAAAAATATTGCCAAAGAACATAAAAATTATAGATTCAGGTCCAGCTGTTGCGAAACAAACAAAAGCTGTACTTCAAAATCATAATCTCCTCGCAGAAAGCACTCAAGAAGGCGAGCATGCATTCTTTACAAATGGTTCAAAAGAAGTGATTTCTAGATTGATGAATTGGGATAAGTCAATGGTTCAAAAATTGGATTAAATCCTAATTTAATTAATTTACACTAGGACACTCACAATCATACTTTTCATTTCGACATCCAAAATTGAACCCAAGGGTAATCTGGTGATATCCACCATTATCAAGAACAATAGAATTTGATTGGTAAGAATAGGTGTAAGCGAACATAAAATTATTGTATTCAATCCCCACTAAAGGTGTGATATATTGTAATTTTTGACTGCTTACAGTACTTCCATTTGTAAATTGTGCTCCATCAAAACTCCTTCTATATGAAACTCCAGCATAAATATTACCAAAATCAAATTTTCTGTAAGCCTTAAGATTAGCATCAATAAATGATTCTTTTGTAGCGTCTTTATATGCATATAAAATTGATGGTTCATAGCTCCAATCGCTCCCAAATTTTGAAAATACATTCCCTGCAGAAAAAAGATAGGTTGTTAGATTATCGTAGCTAACTCCTTGTTCATTAATATTGACGCCTTCATTTTTAAGAAGATTCTTTATTGTAGCGTGAGCATAAAAATTAATAAGATGATAAGAAAATCCAAAATCAACATTGAAATCTGTTGCGCTTTGCTCAATTCCGGCAATTATAGGATCGAATTCCACAAATGCTGTTTCATCTAGTTTATATTGAATCATCCCAGCGCTAAGTCCAAAAGACAACATATTCAAATCAATTGTATTTCTTGAAAACATTAAATGATGTGCATATGTCAAATAAGCTCCTGTTTGAGAGTGATATCCATTCTGATCGTTAAAAGCAATTGCGCCTACTCCAGATTGAGTGTCGCCGATTCTACCATTGATGCTAAAGGTCTGCAAACTTGGTGCATTATCCTGACCAAACCATTGCTGTCTTCCTGTTAATCGTACTTTATTACAATTGGCTACACCTGCCATCGAAGGATGAATTAAATAATAATTGTCCGTCAAGTAGTCTGAATATATTGGTAATCCTTCCTGTGCTTCCATGCCATTGTAACAAAAACCAAGTGTGGCAAGAAGAATTAATTTTTTGGCTAATTTCATTAAATCTTATCTTTTCAAGGTGAAATGCGCTCTAAATTGTTCCGTATTTTTTGTTGTTGGACTTTCATATTCCACCAAAAACCAATAGTCTGATGTTGGTATTGGTTGTCCATTGAAAGTACCATTCCATCCATCGCTGGCCGGACTTAATTCTTTGAGCAATTTACCATATCTGTCAAATATATAAATTTTTGCGTTAGCTTGCGACTTTAAACTGCTAATATTCCACGTATCGTGATAACCATCGCCATTTGGAGTAAAATATTTTGGATAATCTATATTAACAATTCTTATTGTTTTAACTGCACAACCATATCGATCGCGTACATGAATTGAATGCTCACCATGATCCCCAACAGTTGTCGCTATAAATTTGTATGTACCATCCGCTGTAACGTCTAACGTAGAATTCGTAGCTCCAGAAATTAAAACATTGTTTTTATACCACTTAAAGGTCATATTTGTGGTGGTTAATTTCGCATCCAAGGTAATTGTACTACCATCGCACCCAGGATTACCATTGGCAATAGTTTGGTCTGGCCCCAAATCGCCACCCAAATCAAAACTTCCTGCTTCTAAAAAAATAGCAGAGTCCCATATACTGTCAAGATGGTCAGCCACTACTAACTTTATTTCGTAGGTTTTTCCTGGTGTTACTGCTGATTTTGCAATCAATATTTTAGTATGACCCCCAAAATTAGTTGTCGTTGGATTGTATCCTTCAAAATATTGGGCGTTTTTTCTACATTGATTAGAATTATTAATATTGGTTACATTTACAGGTGTCCCATCTGGTAGAACCGCTAAATTGGTGTAATTTTGAGTTCCAACTTCTCTAAGTAAAAAAGCAAAACCATCTGCAAATTGACATTCTGTATTACCATCATATTCTTCAGAGCCCATCAAAAAACGAAAACTAATCTCGTCAACTTGAGGTTTAAAATTAAACTTAAAAAATGTGGCATCATTTGTTTGTGTAATATTAAGTGCATTTTCCAAGTCGCTATCTCCAGTTAAACTATTAACACCACTAATTGTATTAGTAATTGTTGTATTGCCGATAGGTCTGCCTTTCCTGTAGTAAGAATTATTCCTTCTGTAAAAGGAAAAGTACTCCCTGCGGGTGTTTTAAAATACCCATAACTCTTATCGGGAAGGTCTGTAGGAGCACCTTTTACCTTACTAGAAAAATTACTTGCTGTACTGCAATCGCTAGAAATTAAAACATCTTTTATAAGTTGTTCTGGACCATAACTAGATTCTGGATGTGAGGCGTCATTGACACTAATAATTTGTCCGTAGCTAAAAAATGATAAAAGCCACAACACTGGAAGAGTTTGTAGGTGTTTCATAATTTGGGAATATGAAGTTATTAAACAAATATAACGAAAAAAATATAACTTTATTGTACCTACTACCTCTTCAAACTAAAGTGTGCTCGGAGTTGTTTGGGCTCTGCTGTTGTTAAATCGTTGTACTCCAATAAGAACCAATAGTCCGTCGTTGGCATCTTTTGGCCATTGTAGGTGCCATCCCAACCATCGCCTGCTGGATTAATTTGCTTTAGCAACTTGCCAAAACGGTCAAATATTAATATCCTAGACCCTAATTGACTAGACAAGGCTGATATATTCCATGTGTCATTATAACCATCACCATTAGGTGTGAAGTACTTCGGATAATCTACAATAAATAGTGGTTCCGTTGAAACTCCACATCCATAAATATCACGCGCACTAATGACATGATCACCTGGGGTTACCCCTATAAACGTTCCACTATCCTGCCATGGCCCCTGATCTAAACTAAACTCATAAGCACCTGTCCCTACTGCCGAAGCTACAACAATATGTGTGTCTGCAAAATCCTCTGTCACTACATCAACAGTGAGCAATGGTGGACCACTTTCACTGACTGTGAAAATTTCTAATGGCGCCGAACAACCCGTACTAGAATTTGAATAACTCACCTCTAAAGTATAAATACCAACTTCATCAATGGTGTATGTCGGTGCTGTACTAAGTAGCGCACCAAATTCATCACGCCATGTAAAACTATAAACCGCTGGCGAAAGCCCTGGATCAACCTCTACAAAATCATCACCTATGGAGCTTGAATCTGAACAAATAAAATAATCATTTTCTAAATTTACTACTGGTAATGGATCAACAATTAAATTAATAGTTCTTATTACATAACAGTTTGTAAGAGTATTTTCAAAACGAATAAAAATAGTCTGTTCGTAAGGCTCGGTCATTGTAACATTCGTTCCTAATGAAGTACTATTACCTATTATTGCATTAGACTCTGTGTCATGATATGTTACAGAGATATTAGATTGTGAACCTATCATATCTGCTGAAACCGAACTCATATCGAAAGTTAACAACCCGTCCGTATCATCATCACAGTTCGATAATGATAAAGGAGGTTCTACCACAGGTACTGGCTCTGGGGTTACAGTAACAGTAACGGTAAATATTGCACCCACACAATTGTCTGATGACATTGGCACAAAACTATAAACCACATCTAATGGCGTGGTGGACGTGTTGGTCC
>ENA-UZWV01001417-UZWV01001417.1-metagenome-genome-assembly--contig:-Day-3-1m-contig-1417_pt1 | contig 31107 bp, 15 predicted proteins | sample MGYA00260342_ERZ794902 | MGnify/ENA metagenome assembly ERZ794902
GATATATTATACGTCTAACTATACTTCCATAATCAGCACCTGGTACAGCAGTATTATCAACTTTAGCATTAACAAACATCCTTTGTTGAAGCAAGTTTGGCCATGCTGTATAACTCAACTCATGACATATTCCCTTGTGTGGGCGATCCCAAGACTCATCGGCAAGCTCAGAGCCAGCAGTAAAACTACAACCCCCTGCTATTACTTTTTTGATGTTATTAAATCTGTTATCCAATTAAAAATCCGTAGCCAACACCACCTGCAACAGACATAGCCAAGTCGTTGTCAAGTTTTTCCATTTCTTGTTGAGCTTCAGATTTTAATGTATCGCCATTAAGTGTAGTGCCGCCGCCTGGTCCTGCAATAGTAGCAAACTTGCTGCGGGCTTCACCTAACATATATTTACAGTTGGCAAGAGTATATTCTTTAATCCACTGAAATGCTTTGTAGTCTTTGTATAACTCAAAGTCAGGTTTATGATTGTAACAATATAACAATACTTCTTCCTCTGCTCTCGGTCTTGTTAATATAGTTAGTTTTTTTGTACTAGTGTTCCAAACAAATTCGACATAACTACCAAACATTCTTCCTACTAGCTCCTGTTGTTGAGCAAAGAAATCGTATGTAGCAAGGCCACCAATGCCACTGCCTGCTAACAAATATGTATTTGTATATGCAAGGTTAAATGGTTCAAATGTTGTACCACCACTATTGCCACCTAATCTACTGCCTACGCTACGTCTATGGACTTTACGTACTTCCATTATTTCGTTAGGTAATGTGTATGCATTTACATCTTCTGAAAGTGCAAGAGTAACATAACTTTCTTCAACGCTGTTTTCACTACGTTGTCTATATCGTGCAGTTGATTTGTCTAGTGCAGTTTCGTAGTGTATAGGATCTAGTTCTACATCTACCATTCCACCGCCTAAGAATGCAGTTACGTAATCAAATACTTCTTGTTTTTGTGTTGTAAGTTCGGCCATAGTTTGTCTCCACTAGTATTTATGCTAAATATACATATGCCAAGACTTAGTTTATACAGACCCGAGAAAACAAAAGACTATTCCTTTATAGATAGTATTATCCATGAACAGTTTACCGTTGGAGGGACTGATTTTAATATTCACAAATATCTTGGTCCAAAGAATACATTAGAAGATGATGCAACAGCCGAACAACCTGTATATGATGTTGTAAAAGAAACCAACATACAGGATTTATTATTTCTTGAGAATAGAGATAGAAAGTATGATACTGATATATACACAATCAGAGGACATTATAATCTACAGGATCAAGACTTTGATTTAAGTCAGTTTGGATTATTTTTACAAAATGATACATTATTCATGACTATACATATTAATAGTAGTGTAAAAACATTAGGTAGAAAAATAATGGCAGGTGATGTAATAGAGCTTCCTCATATGGTAGACGAATATGCTGCTAATGACTATAGTGTTGCACTCAAAAGATTTTATGTAGTAGACGAAGTTACTAGAGCTGCTGAAGGGTTTAGTCAAACTTGGTACCCGCACTTGTATAGATTACGTGCAAAGCAAATACTAGACTCACAAGAATACAAAGATATTTTAGATTTGCCTGCAGAAGAAGGCAGTGCTAATACACTCAGAGATGTACTTAGTACATACGAAAAAGAAATGCAAATCAATGAAGCTGTTATTGCACAAGCAGAAATAGATGTTCCGCTAAGTGGATATTCTACTATACAGTTCTACACACTGCAACTATCAAGTTCTGGCGAGATTGAAATTGTTAGTACTGACTATGAAACTTTATTAGCAGATGATCAGATAACAGCAGACACTGTATTTGTTACTCCTGATGGTAATGGATATCAAGGATACTTAGTAGGCGATGGCATTCCTCCAAACGGAGCGCCGTACGGACAAGGAGTTGGATTTCCTAGCGAAGCAGAAAATGGAGATTATTTTTTAAGAATTGACTTATCACCTAATAGATTATTTAGATATGATGGCAACAGCTGGCGTAAAATTGAAGATGCTGTTAGAACTACTCTTACACAAACTAGCGGACGTGATACTCTAAAAGGAACGTTTATAAACAATCTAACTGTAAATACTATTAGCGGAGAAGATGTAGTCGAAAGACAAGCTCTTAGTAAAGCTCTTAGAGCAAAGGCAGGTGACTAATGCAATACTTTTATGACGGACAAATAAGACGGTACATAACACAAATAGTAAGAGCATTTAGTAACTTTAGTTATCGTGACGGCGAAGGTGATATCAAAGTAGTTCCGGTGTTGTATGGAGATATTACACGACAAGTAGGTAGTATCATTAGAGAAAACAGTGACAACAAACTACCGAGCGCTCCTAGAATGGGTGTATATGTTACTAGTTTACAAATGGATAGATCGCGTTTGAGTGATAGTAGTTATGTTAGTAAAATTAATCTCAGAGAAAAAGCATTTGACGAAAACACTAGTAGTTACGTAGCACAACAAGCTAAAGGATATACAGTTGAAAGATTGCATCCAACTCCGTATACATTAAGTGTTAATGTTGACGTATGGTCAACAAGTACTGATCAAAAACTGCAAATACTTGAACAAATTTTTATGTTGTTTAATCCTGACTTAGAGTTTCAAACATCTGACAACTATGTAGACTGGACTAGTTTGAGTGCATTATATTTAGAAGATATTAACTTTAGCAGTAGAACTATTCCTGTAGGAACACAAGATGATATTGATGTTGCTACATTAGGATTTACAGCACCAATATATATTTCACCTCCTAGTAAAGTTAAGAAACTAGGTATCATAACAGATATTATTACTGGTGTTTACAGTCAAGATACAGGAACACTAAGTCTTGATGGATTTAATCCTCCAACATCAGGCGATCAAGCTGTATCAAGTGGAGTTACAGTATTGCCAGATGGCACTGTTGTTAATGCAGGAAATGTTGGCATTACTAGTACCTCAAGTGTAAGCGGTACAGGTTTAGATTTAAGCAATCCTCTAGTAACAAGTTATAGAGATTTTGATCTCATAGTTGACGATGACGAAGCTAAACTAGCTAAAAACAAAGCACTACGAGTAGGAGATATTAGTTGGCTGAATGTTATAGAAGCAGAACTACCAGCAAAATATCAACCTAATATAAGTCAAATAAGATTGCGTAGAGCAGAACTTAGCGGCGAAATTGTTGGCACATTTAGTATTCCGGATGACGACACTCATACAATGATTGTCGATTGGGACGAGGATACATTACCTTCTAATACTATCTTAGAAGGTCCAACCAAGACTGACGGAACCATAGACGGTATTATAAATCCTATAACTTTTAATCCTTTGACAATTAAAACAGTGGGTACTAGATTATTGTTGTTAGGACCAATAGGCTATAAAGTTGAACGAAGTTTTAAAGCTACTACCAGTAGTAATAGAATCGACACTGATATTAACTTTACTATTGCTACTAGTGAGTTGGCTGATAGAGCAGGCGATGAACGTGTTACAACTTTTGAAGTATTTGTAAACGGATCGCCAGTAGCAGCAGCAAAGGCAAATATAGACGATAAGTTTGTTATAAATCTAACTACAGCATACAGCATAGATGACACTGTATCGTATGTACTGAACTTAAACGAAAAAGGCCCAGAGGCTTGGAAAAATACAGATAATACAGATTTCTCAGCTGATGCAAATGATATAGTTGAATGGAGCGGATCTAAATGGATTACTATTTGGAACTCCAGTGACAATAATGAAACTACGTATGTTACTAATGTAACTACTGGTCAACAATTTTACTGGAATGGATTCTACTGGCAAAGTGCTGTTGATGGATACTATCCACGAGGCACTTGGACTATTATATTATAAAATAAGTATTTGTATGAACAAAATAATTTGTAGTGGTGCGTTATTCTATAGTCTTAAAACTAAGAGATTTTTATTTTTACATCGTACTAAAGGAAAGACAAAAAATCTTTGGGGATTGGTTGGCGGTACTAACGAAGGTATTGAAACACCGTGGGAAGGTCTACAACGAGAAATAATAGAAGAAATAGGCGATCTTCCAAGTATTAGAAAAACAATACCGTTAGAAACATTTATAAGTAGTGATAATCACTTTAGCTTTCATACATATCTTTGTGTAGTTGATTGTGAATTTATTCCAGAATTAAATAATGAACATAATGGATATGCTTGGGTAACATTTGGAAAGTGGCCAAAGCCGTTGCACAACGGATTGAGCAATACGTTAAGAAGCAAGCCTAATCAAGTAAAACTAGATACAGTTATACGCTTGGTAGATATAATGTCTCAAACTGATTCTTAAGCCATTCAAAATCATTAATTTTTACCAACTCTTGTGCATTGCCTTTGTTGTCTTCGCCAAAAGCTCGTCCTGCTTTTGCTCCAGCTATTGCTGCTTTTCCAAAAGGCTTATCGTCACCTCGTGTACACCATGCATCTAATCTAAACTCAGTCTCGTCATCTTTTTGTCTAGCAATAGTACGACTAGCAAGTTTGCAACATTCTCTAAATCCACTTCGCCATGCACTAAATGCATCAGTATTGAATGCTGTAGTATTACTCATTTTGTCTATACCCTTAAACTTGTCACTAATACTAGTAGTCATATCAGTTGTAGTTTCGTCGAGATTCCTTGTTAATCTTGTAGGTAATAGTTTAACACCACCGTAGCCGTACACTAGTCCGTTTACTGGATTATAACTTCTCCACACATGAACAGTATCCTTACTGTCAATGTCATAGGCCGGAACATAATAACTGAAATCAAAATCATCTATAACCTCAGCATCGCCGTCAACAACCCAGAACATTTCTGTTTCAACTAGCTCTGCTGCACGTTTATGTGCTGCATGAATGCCTTTAATATCCATTACTCTCTTGGCTCTTGGATATTTTTCTTTTAGTTCGTTGTAGTTATCATCAGCGTTTGGTTCACCATTACTAATAAACACAATGTCATAAGGCTTGGGCATACTACCAACTTCGTCGTATTCCTTTTTGTTAACAAAGAATCTATAATCAATCTCTCTTTGACTGATGTTTAGTTGTTTACTAACTAATGCAATGCCGTCATAAAAATCACCATTTTTCCAAACATGATTTATTTTTCTTTCGTATTGATTATGATGACTGATATAAAAGTTCCAATCAAAATTATCATTAGGTAAAAACGAATCGTTTACAATCCAAAACATATCTGTATTGCAGTTTTCTTTTGCTTCTAAATAATCCTGATAATCATTTACAGTGTATGTTGGATATTGTTTTGGTGTACTTGCTACAGTTTCGTATTCTTTCTTTTTTATAAGAAAGCGGTGTTCTATTTCTTTTTCACTTACTAATACGTTTTTACTATATAATACAATACCATCGTAGTTGTCGCTATTTAAAAACACATGATTTATATTTCTATCAAATGTGTTCTGATGACTAAAGTATAAACTAAAATCAAAATCTTTGTGTACATCAACATCAGTAGGCACGCCCCAAAACATTTCAGTGTCAGAGTTGTATAATGCATTTGCATAATCATCATAGTTGTTTATTGTAAACTTTTTATATTTTTTTGGTTTACTTGCTACAATGTTATGTTCTTTTTTATTAACATAGAATCTATGGTCAAACTCTTTTTCAGATATAAGATCTATGGTATTTAATAATGCAATGCCATCGTAATCAACACCATTTAAAAATACGTGATTAGTTGAACGATCAAATGAATCTTGATTATGGAAATAACTATCCCATTCAAAATCAGTCAACGGCTCTACATCATTTGGTATTAACCACATCATATCACTACCGCAACTATGAAATGCACTTTTGTATTGTTCATAGTTTTCAACTATAAACTTTTCATAATCTTTTGGACCACTTGCTACAACATCGTGATCTATCTTTTGTGTTAGTTCTCTATGTTCTATTTCTTCTTTGCTTACTAATGCTTGTTTACTAAACAAGAATACCCCATCGTATTTGTTTCCATTTAGCCAAGCGTGATTAGATTTTCTTTCACTACTATGATGACTAATATAATAATCAAACTTGAACTTTTCGTCAATGACAATATTATCAGAATATCCCCAAAACATATCAGTTGTTGATAGTTCAGCAGCATATTCGTAATCTTGATAGTTGTTGATAACATACTTATCATAACGTCTTGGATTACTTGCTAATATTCTTACTTCTTTTTTGTTAACAAAAAATCTATGTTTGATTTCTTTATCGGTTAACTCACATGACTTAGGACAAAGTACAATACCATCTAGTGTGTCTATATCACCATTTCCAAACACATGAGGAATATTAAAACTCCACTCATCTGGCTTGTAACTGAACTTGAAAGTATCTCTTACTTCGGTATCATCATATACTATCCAAAACATATCAGTAAACGTGTTTTGTTTAGCAGTGTTTATAGAATCAACTGCCTGTACATCAAATCCTCTTGATTCTAGATTTTTCAAAACAGTCTTATCTTCACCTATATAAAAAATATCAAACTTGTCTTTGCCTTTGTAAGGATCGTAATGTCCGCAAATATAAGCATGTTGGTTTACATTATATTCACCTCTTTTAGTTGGAACTAATCTAACCCTATTCCAATCTTTGACTTTTCGACTATTTTCAAATACATAAGGAAACGCATGTATGCGAACTTCTTCATCATCTTTTGGTTTGAAGAACCAAGGAAATGTACTGTATGTTTCAATATTGCTATCAACAACCCATACATAATCAGAGTCATAATCTGATTTCCAAACTTGTTCTAAGTTTTCATAGTCGTCAGTTTTTATAACTGGATATTTTTTAAAAATATGATTCTTTAAAAAATCTTGTCCGTTGTGTACTGGTGTTCCAAATCTTTCAAATCTGTCGATTGCCTTCATAGCACGTTTGCCTTTGTTCCAAAATGTGCAAGTTTGATACTTGCGTCTATCCATACTTCATAACCATGATGCATTGCTTGATTACAAAAGTATATATCCTCTCCGCTGAAAGTGTCTAGTCGTTTATTATATTCGTGATCAAACCACGGCTTCGGCAAGTTATTATACACATTAGTATTGACCAACATACATCCCATGCCAACTGCCCATACTTTGTGCAATCCAAAACTAGCATCTAATCTACTATCAGCATTTTCACAATCAGTAAATGCCACTGTACGATATGGAGCATATCGTGTGCTGTACTGTGCTGCAATAATATCTTTTTGATGTTCGTATAGTTTATCAAACACGTTTGCTGGAAAATGAATATCGCTGTCAAGCCATAAGATGTGTGTAGCATTATTTTCTAATGCTTCTTTTACTAGTGCAGTTCGACTTTCAACAATCACACTACCGCATACAATGTGTAAGTCAAAGTCAATATTTTGCTTGGTTAATCTATTTGTTAGATTACAAAGACTGCGTGTAAAACCTACATGAACTTCATCTCGAGATGGAACACAAATACTTAGTTTCATATTACAACATAGTTGATGGCATGGTTTCTTCGTTTAATTCTTTTTCAGCTGCTACAGTATGTTCGTTCCAGGTTCTTGCTGCGCTTGTTGCAATCTTAACAGCTTCTTTGAAATCCTCTGCTGACAAACAAGCCATAGCCAACATACTTTCGGGTTGTACTTTACCGAGTGTAAGTAGGTCTGCACCTGCTACTCTTCCTAGTTTTTGAATCCAATGTAGTCTATCATTGTTGTCATGAATATTCATTTCGTCGATTGCTGCAAAAACTTCTTCATGAAGATCTCCATCAAGGTTAAGTGCTGTTGCTGCTTCTTTTTTACGTTCTTTGGTATATTCTTGTGCAAGATCTACATTTAATACTTCGTATAATGTTTTCATTTTGTTTCCTTTTATGGTAATATTGGGAAATAGTAGCCGCCAAAACTAGAACTCATACTGATAACATTGCCTTGAGTAATGCCAATATATGTGCCTAGTGTACCAATAGTAATAGTACTACTACCCGCACTAAAATAGTTGCGGATTTGCGACATTGTTATAGTCGAGCCTGTTGCTGGTAATGCCATATTACTTCCTATTTCTCTTTATTAATATAACACATTATTTAAGCAGTGTCAAGTAAAGATAGCCACATTGTGGCTATCCTTGTATTATTATTATTTATCCAGTAGTTTTTGAACCATTACTTTAAGCTCTGCAATCTCAGCTGCTTGCAATTCTGCTTTAACATCTGCTTCTTTGATTGCTTCGACTAGTAATGGTACTATACGTTCGTACTTGACAGTTAAATAATCTTCGCCTGATGCACTCTTACCATTAATATAATCAAACGGTGCCGGTACAACTACTTCAGGCAGTACTGCTTGAACTTCTTGAGCAAGTAATCCTGCTTCAACTGTATCATCTACTTCGTCTTTAAACCCATGTTCGATTGATTTTTCATTCCAGGTGTAAAGTACACCGTTTAGAGACTTTACTTTATCAAGTGCATTTTCAATAGTACCACTAACATTTTTCAGTCTAGAATCTGAAGCATATGCTGTAAGTTCACCTCTGAACTCCCAGTTATTATCGTTATAACTATTTCTAGCTGTCCACTCATCTGTGCCGGCACTTCTTCTCCACAATGTAATCCTATCGGAACCTGCACCTGTTGTAGCTGGAGTGCCATCACCGTTGTATTCAATTCCGCCGCCGTAATCGTTACTTTGTCCAACATATACTCTACCAGTACCTTGGCTGTCACCACTAACATTTAAGTACGCATTACCTGCGTCATCGCATTTAATTTCAACAGTAGTACTTGTTCCGTTATCAAAACGTTTTGTACCGTTAATAGTTTGTGTTGTTGAACCTGTAGCTCTTACAAATCCAGTACTATCAATACCGTCAAGTGTGTTAGCATCATCAGCACTAATACCTGTCAATCCACTACCATCACCAGTAAATGCGTTAGCAGTAATGTTACCTGTGATGTTAATAGCGCCGTCGCCACTTAATGTGCCACTAAAGCTGTCATTAGCATCACTACGTATGAAACTTCCACTACTTAAACCATCAAGGTTATCAGCACTTAGTCCACTACCTGCACCATCATTACCACTGTGCCAAACTGTGTATTCGTTTGCTGATTCTTTGAATTTTAGTCCATTAACTCCGCCATCTAAATCAATAGCAGTATCGCCTCCATCATTATGAATGTATAGTCTATCTCCACTGTCGATGTATTGTATATACGCTTTACGTGTAGTTGACTGATAAAAACTCATATATGGATCACCAGTAGCACTTGTATCCTGTAAGCGAAGTATTTCGTTGCCTGCATGGCTTATAGTTAGCAAGCCTGACATTGTATCTGCTTCGTCACTACGTAAATAGTTGCTACCATCAACACCATCTAGTGTTGTAGCATCAACACCTGTTAAGCCACTACCATCACCAGTAAATGTACTTGTACCAATATTAATATTACCAAACGTGGTTGTTATCTCGCCTGCTGCAAGTGCGCCTGTTCCAGTTAGGTTACTGTATGTACCAGTAATACGTGCGTTTGGAACTGTTCCACTGGATAAGTTACTTGCACTTAATCCTTGGATGCCACCGCCGTTTGTTGTATTAAGTGAAGTAGCATATACATCACCATTAACACCTAAACCACCAGCTATTCTAACAGCACCAGTTGTAGTAGTTGTAGAAGCACTAGTATTGGTAAATGTTTTTATACCTGCCATACTTTGGTTGCCGCCAAGTCTACTACCACTTACAGTACCACTGCTCAAGTTGGTTGCATTTAGTGTTGTTAAGCCACTGCCGTTACCAGTAAATGTACTTGTACCAATATCAATGTTGCCAAAGCCGCTAGTAATACTACCGCTGTTTAGTGCGCCCGTTCCTGTAATATCACCTTGGTGTTGTGTTACACTACTTGATGATATTCTGCCATCTGCTACAGTGCCACTACTCAAGTTACTTGCGTTTAGTGTTGTTAAGCCACTACCGTCACCTGAGAATATACTTGTACCAATATTGATATTACCGAATCCAGTATTAATGCTACCAGCATTAAGTATTCCTGTACCTGTAAGACTCAACTGGTGCTGTGTAACACCACTTGCTTGGATACGTGCATCCGGAATAGTTCCGCTTGTTAAGAACGCAGCACTCATATCACCAATAAAGTTATCTGCACGTATATCTTTGTTTACATACAAACCACCTGTGATTTTAACTGCTGCACTACCGCCTGCAAATGTTGCACCAGTTGCATTTGTACCATCAGTAAATGTTACTAGATTGTTTGAAGCTAGTGTAGTAAATGCACCACTGCTTGGTGTTATGTTGCCAATCGGAGTATTGTTAATAGCACTAACAAACAACTCGCCATCGATATACATATCTGCATTTGTTCTCAAATCTAGTCTTACAACCATTTCCCCTAATGCTGCTGCAAGATCTGCTGCTGCTTTAGTATCACCAACTACAATCTCTGTAGCTGCTTGAGCAAATGCCAATGTTGTAGCATTGTCTTTAAGCAAGTTAAATGTGCCTGTTTCGTCTGTATCAAGTGTTGTTCCATTTACAAACAAGTTGCCTGACAAGTTAACATTTGTATTTCTAATGTTAAAGTTACCTGTTGTAGCACCTGCTGTAACTGTTGTTGCTGCACCACCTACATTGAGTGTAGTTGCAGTTGTGTTGATCAAGTTAAACGTTGCTGCGTTTGTAGTTATATCTCCACCATCTACATTAACATCTAAGTCTACATCCAAGTTATTGTGTATAGTTGTAGTGCCTGTTGCTGCGCCTATCTCAACACTAGTAGCTGCGCCACCCATGTTTATTGATGTTGCAGTTGTATCAAACAATGCCATTGTAGCACTTGCAGCATTAATACCAGTAGTGAAACTTGGACTTGTAGCAAATACTGCTACGCCTGTACCAGTTTCATCACTTATTACTCCACGCAACTGAGCACTTGTAGTTGATGCAAACTGACTTAGCGGATTGCCTGTAATAGCAAGTGTACCGCTTGTTGGCAGTGTTATACTAGTATTTCCAGTTGTTGTTAGTCCTAAAGTATGCGAACCGCTGTGTGTAAAGTTACCAGCAATAGTAATAGTTCTGCCGCCGTTGTTTACACCTGTGCCACCGTAAGTACTGTTGATTACACTACCTTGCCATACACCTGTTCCTATAGTTCCAACTGTTTGCAGACTTGAGTTAACAACTGCACTACCTAATGTTGTACTGTTAAGAACACTTGCATCGTTGATGTAATATGCCTTACCACTTGCTAAGTTAAAGTCTTCACTACTATCCCAACTAGTATTTGCATTATCCCAAGTTAGTGTGGCGTTTGCGCCATCAACTGTAATACCAGCACCATTTGCTGCTGCTGCGCTTCCTGCTCCTTTGGCTACAGTAATATTTAAATCATCTACATCTAATGTTGTACTATTAATAGTAGTTTGATTTCCGTTAACTGTAAAGTCGCCTGTAACAATAAGATCGTGTCCGATAGTAGTTGTACCACCTCCGTCACCACCTGTACCAATGTTAACTGTTGTTGCTGCTGCACCAACGTTTAATGTTGTTGGTGTTGCAAATGCATTAAATGTTGACTGATTGGTATTTAAGTCTCCACCGTTAATATCAACATCGTGTGCAAAAGTAGTTTTACCTGTTGATGCACCTACATCGATTGTTGTTGCTTCGCCACCAAAGTTAATAGTTGTAGCAGTATCATCTAATAGTGCAACAGTTGTTTCACTAGTACTTAATGTTGCATCAACTTCAACTTCGCCAGTAAACGTTGCTTTACCACTTGTATCGATAGTTAAACGTGTTTGCACAGTGTGTTCAATATCACCTGACGTTGAAACTTCGCCAGTTCTAATAACTACATCGCCGCCTGTTGCATTACCTGTTCCGCTTCCGCCTTCGATGGTAATAGCGCCGCCTGCAATATTATTTCCAATGCCACTAGCACCTTTGATTGTAGAGCTAGTTGGTGTTTCGCTTGCTTCTGCGTCTCCAAGTACAACAGTACTATTTCTAATAACCATGTTATTACCAATATTAGCTGTTCCTTGTACAACATCTAACGGATCTGATGTAACATTTGCATCAGTTCTAATAGTAAAAGATGTTGCATTTTCTGTTGCACCGATAACTGGCCAGCCACCGTCTAAGTTTGCTACTGAACTACCTGCAATGTTAATACTGTCACCAGCTAATACTCCTAATGTTTTTGGAGTGTATGTAAATGACAATGTAGTTGTATTTGTAATAGTACCTGTAGTTTTGGCACTTAGGTATATAAACTCATCAGTAACACCGTTAACAACAGTATTAGATGGAATACTTGCACTACCTGTAACAAGCATGCCTGCTAAGATAGTTGATGTATCTGCCATTGGTATTTCGGTTTCTTGGTTAGCTGTAACTCCGTTTGTACTTACAGTAACACTAGCAAGATTAACTACAACATCTTGCGAAATAGTTGCTTCGTATCCAGCAATAAATGGTAGTAAGTTACGTGTAGGACTTGCATTACCAATCTTAATGTTAGTAGCATCACTACCTATTTGTAAACTTGTAACGTTTGAATTATAAACATTACCACTACCAGTACTTGATGAGTTAAGAGAAGCGTTACCAACATCAAGACCTTCTGATAGGTCTAGTGCAGTTCCCCACTCTGGTACTGTACCATTTGATTTTAAGAAACTGTTGTTTCTACCAATATTAAGTGTATTTAAACTACCGGTTGTCTGTGCATAGATAATATCACCAATAGCATATGTACTAATGTTTGTTCCGCCTCTAGCAACTGGTACAAGGCTTGTTAAGTTGGCTGGGTTTAAGAAGTACGCACTATCTAGTCCGTCTAGTGTACCAGCATCTACTACTCCGTCTTTAATAAACACTTGTCCACTAGCATCTGTAGCTACATCAAACTGTGTTTGTAAGAATCTACTAACACCAAGTGTAGAGAAAGTACCAAGTGCATCTAAGTCTACATTAGCAATACCAATCTGAACTGGATCGCCATAAAACTCGCCACCAATACTACTACCTGTTAGTGTAATAGGATTATCAGTTGTGTTTTGTTTTTTGAGTGTTTGCACAACATTCTTATACGCACTATCACCAAACAACGCTGTATCACTATTTGGAACACCACTTGCACCAAGTCTACTTGGCGAAATAGTACCTGAAATAATATTCTCTGCATCAATGTTTGTAACAGCAAGTGTGTTCCAGTTTGCAAGCAATCTACTAGAAGTGTTAATCACTGCGTTAACCTGTACGTTGTTTTGAATAATACTTGCACTACCAACACCAATCCCGTCAATAAGTTTTGGATTGGTTACTAGGTCATTAGCACTACTCAGTGCATCACTGCGTAGTCCGTGTAATGTGAAACTGTTGGTTGTTACAGATCCTACAAAGAATCTCGATCCCGATGGTGTAGCTTCTGAGTTAATACTAAACAATGCATTTGACGAACTACCATCTGACAACGATTCAACTCTAATAGCATCGCCTGTTGTAAGTCCGTGATTTAGTGTTATAACACTGTTGTCAACTAAGTTAACAGTTCGTCTTGTAACTGTGTGTACGTTGTTGGCAGGAGTACTTGTAAAGTCCATTTGATTTAATAATGCAAATCCTGAATATAATTCAAATGTATCTGCGTCAATCTTTTTAACATAATAAACTAAACCATTTACTAGTCCACCGATTGCAACGTTTCCGTTGGTATTATACGTTACAGGATCTCCGTTTTCAAATCCGTGTGCAGTTACAGTAATACGAGAATCTGTATAGTTAACAGATCCCCCCGAGCCGCTAACACCTGCTAGGAAGTTGTTTTCAATAAAATCGTCTAAGTTAATAACTTTTGCATTTTGTACTGCGGTGTTGTCTTCTACAAAGTCAATACTTGATGAACTAGCCACATAAAGTTCGCCACCTAATATATTAACATATGCACGTTTTTCAAAACTTACAACTTCTATTTCAAAGCCACTACCTGTACCACCAATACTTGATGCAGAAACACTAAGCAAGTCTCCGGTGTCGTAACCAGTGCCGCCTGTTTTAATGTCAACATCAGTAACTTGTCCTGCTGTAACTGTAATATCAGCTGTTGCTCCAGTACCTGATCCTGAGTTATTTGTAAATGCTACATCTTTATATACTTGTGTTCCGCCTACTGGAGTATACAATGTACCTCCTGTAATATCTCCGTTGTCAACACCAGATAGCACACCAAAGCGTACTTCTGTTACTGCACCTTGAGCATTACCATCTGCTGATGTAACAATAGTACGTGCAGTACCTGGTACTGCTTTTACACTTTCGTTATCGCCTTCGTTTGAAATAGTAAATGTAGTTGCTGTTGGCACACTCAATACTAATGTGTTCTCGTCGTATGTTGAATCATCAGGTACTAATACTTGCACAGTGTTGTCAATTTGTAAGTTATGAGCACCGCTTGTAGTGATTGTAGAAATATTACTTGTTCTTGCAACATTTGTAATAACTGCACTAGTAAAGGTATAATCGTCATCTGGATCAAGTACTAAGAACTGACTGCTGTTTGAACTACGTAAGAAGAAGTTATCAACAATCTCTGATACTGCACCTTTTGCAGTTGGACGAACTCCAGAATCAACACCGTTAACAAACAAGTTTGGCGCTGTTCCGCTTGTATCCCATGGATCGCCTGTACTATCATCAGTATCGTCCCATGCTCCTGGAACACTAGCAACAAGTATGTTACCACTTGATGGATATGCACCTTTTGCGTATGCAGTGGCACCTTGAATGCCAGGCTGTGTAATAGTGTCACCGTTGGCTACACCTGTAATATTTCCACTTAAAGTAAGTTCAACTTGCTCATAGTTCTCAGTAGCAATGTCACCAGCTTTCAAGTCAATAGCAGGAATATCATCTACTTGTTCAAGTCTTGATAGATATCCTTGTGTGTTTGTGTTAGTAAACTGACGTGTTGCAGGAATCAAATCGCCATTCAACTGACCGTTGGTGTTAAGCTGAACAATAGCACCCGGAACAGCCGCTGTACTAACTGATTTGTCAACAAAGCCACCTAGTCTGTTGTTGATAAACGAACGTACTGCTAACTGTGTAATCATTCGAGAGTCACTCGGCCCACCAAGTTCGTCGTCACCTAGGTTAACACTAGTTGAAATTTCTTCAATAGCAACATCACTCAAACTTAGTCTCAAAGCATCAAGCTCATCCACTTGCACTTTGTTTCTAAAGGTAATGTTACCTGTTCTGTTGAACGCTGTAATAAAGTCACCAACTTTAAAGTCACCAAGTTCGTTTGTACCTGATGAGTAAACACGCCCTGGCAGTTCTTCAAACTGTTCAAACTCACTTCTTGTGTTGCCGCCGTTTTGTGGTAGTGCGTTATAGTCAACACCTGAACCTGCATATTCCCAAGTGTGTGCAGAACTGTTAACAATACTTGGTCTGTGGAACCATAGTTGGTTCTCTGGAAGGTTTGCAGTATTTGTCAAACTACTACTACCATCTGTGGCAGTAACAGTAAATGTTGCTGTACCTAATCCTAGCTTTGTAGCTACTTCATTGACACCAACATTGGTATTTGGACTACTTGCATGATCTGATGTAATAATACTTGTTTCATCAAACTGAACTCTAAGAACACTAGATCCAACTGCAACTTGCTCAACACTTACAACTAGTCTACGTTCTCTTGGTTCCCACTGTGTAACAATAGCACTGTTGTTGTTCACTCCTGTTGTGCCTGAGATTGCTTTACCCGGAGTAAACTCGTAACTTTCAGCACCTGATTCTAATATCAGTGTTTGGTATGTTGTATGAGAACTTAATATTTCTTCAACAAAGAATTCAATAACATTTGAGAAAAACTTGTGAGTATTTGCACTAACTTCAAGAAGATTAACATCAAAATCCCCTGATTCGTCAAATGTTAAACTAAACTCATCATCGTTGATAATCTTAATATAGTAAGTTTGTTCTGCGTCAAGTCCTTTAATAGGAGCATTTCCATCTGGATCATATACAACTTTTTGTCCGTTTGAGAACCCGTGATCTACAATAGTAATGACGTCTACTGCAACGTTGACTGCTGTAGCAGCATCAAATGTAGTTTCAGTAGGTGTAACTTTAAAGTCGTTTGTTATATCGCCTTCACTGCTAACTTCTGTTGGGTCTGGTAAATCTTGCGGGTCATTTATGATTGTGTTTACAATATCAAATCTTGAACTTGCAAAACTTTGTACGTTTGCACTAACACTAGTAATATACGATAGTGCTTCTGTTTTTGCTTGATTAATAGCAGCAATAGTTTGTAGTTCTTGTCCACTAATACTAATGCGTGAACTGTCTTGTAAGTTTTGCGAGTAGTATGAAAGGCCTGCACTACGTGAGTATCTGTTACCAGTGTCCCAAGTATCTTGTGCTACTGCGTCAACAATAAGCTGTGTATCTCTATTACATTTTTGCTGATTATAAACAAAACCATACCAAATATTTGCTTGTATCTGTTCGTTAATAAACTCAGTAACATTCTGTGCAATATTAATCTGAACAATAGTTCCTAAGCCATTGAAGTTATCTTGCAGTGTAGATGAAGTCCATGTTATGTCTGGTTCAATTCTTGCAGGAGGTGTAGCACCTGCACTTTCAAGATAGTCAATAATCTCATCTAGTCTAGCTGCTGCATAATCAGCTGCTGCTTCACTACCTGCTGTACCAGATACATCTTGTGTTTGTGTATTGCCTGTAGTTATAGTAACAGCCTGTTCTTGTATAACTTCTTGTATTATTTCTTTTAGTCTACCGTAAGCTGCAACAGTTTCTTCTTGTTGTCCTTCACCGTACTGTGCTACACCATCTATAAAATATGCTAGTGATGCAACCAATGTTTGCAAGTTGCCGCCGTATGTTAAATCATAAGATAATGCATCAATAATAAGAGCAGTATCTCTTTCGCACTTTGCTTCGTTGTATGCAAATCCTGCTATAAACGGTGGATTTTCTGCTGCTATTTCTGCATTCAGCCAAGCAGTAACTTCTTTTTGTAAAAATGTTTTGTTTGCATTTATTTGTAATACTGCATTTTCAAATCCTGCATCACTAGCATTATCTGTACCGCTAGTTGGTAGTGGACGAGAATATGCTGCTGCAACACTATCACCTGGGACAGTATTTACATCGCCGTTGGTTACAATATCAATGATTTCATCCCAAAGTGCATTTGCTCTACTAGTTGCAGTTGCATCTGGAAGGGCATTTGCTGTAAATGCTTTAGCTTGTCCAAATGCTGCAATGTGTTGATCTTTTTGGGCAGAAAATACGTTGCCTGCAAACGATCCGCTAAAATATCTTAATGCAGCACTAACACTTCTGTGATTACTATTAAACAATAAATCATAACGCACAGCGTCGATCAATCTTTGAACATCACGTCTACACTTATCTTCTTTATATGTGAACCCGGCCCATATACTTGGAGAAGCTGCTGCAACTTGTGCATTAATCCAAGTTACAACATCATTAGCAATAATATCTTTGTTGATTTTTAGCAAGTCGTGTGCTGTTTTATAATCTGGATCTCTAAAGCGTATAACAAATTCTTCAACTGGAGTATCACGATTAATACCTGCAACAGTAATAGTTTGTTTACCTTCACTTTGACCTGTTGCTGTTACAAATGCTCTGTCAAACTGGAACGCTTTAGGTGAATACCCACTACTTCTCAACGCATACAAACCAAAGTTTGTCGCGGAGTTGGTAATGGAACAATAACCACCTGACTGTGTGTAAACACCGTTTAGTAGGAAGATTTCAAAACACGAAACGATCTGTGCGTAAGCATCGTTGGTTAATCGCCACGCTGTACCACCAAAAGAGAGAATAGTAAAGGCGTTAGCAACCATTGATTTACCTTGTTCAGGAATAGCACCAACAACTGGGTTTTCAGCTTCGATTTGATTAACNNGGAACGTTCGGTGATTCAACTTTTGAACCGTCAATCTTGGCTCCGTTCATTCCTAAGAACGAAATAATCGAAGCGTTCTGGATATATGGAGAAGTTGTAATAGTTGGTTTTGTGCTTGGTAGGTTTGGATAGCTTGCACGATCAGCTACATCTGTTGCTGTCGGATCATCAAACGCAACAGCATAGTCAGCTGTAATAAGAGGAACAAAGTTTGAGTCAACACCGTCGCGGAAAGTAAATTCACCAAAGTAACAAGCATTACGAACACGTAACATGTCCAAGTTAGCATTAGCAGGACGGATAATACAACCACGTAAACCGTCACCTTTGATAACTGTGTTATCTGGAACAATGAGTGGATTGTCTTCTGTATAGTCGCCAACAGCAACTTTGATGTTAATACGTTTAAAGTTAATAGTACCATCTGCATTGTATACCTGAGCCGAAGCTAACTGACATGCACGTTTAACTGTTTTAACTGGAGCACTTTGGCCGTCGTTTGCATCATCGCCTTGTTCTGCAGATACGTAAATAACATTACCGCCAAAAATATCAGCATCGTTAAAGAATAAGTTTCCAGTAGCATCTACAGCCATTAGCTGACCAATCGAACCCGAGTTTGGAGGCAGGGTTAGTTGGTAGCCGGCATCTAATGTGTTTGGTGCTTTAAGACTAACACCATCTTCACCAGAAGCAGTAAGTTCTCTAAATGTTAAAAGACCAGCATCTTCAATGTCAATATTATCTTTAATATTAAATCCAGCATTTGTGATAGTCATCTTATCAACATCATTAACTGTCATTGTGATTGCTGCTTCTGTACTATCAGCTAAATCATCAATCTTAATTTCTGAGTTGCCTTCGAAGATACGTTTAGTAATATCCTGAACTGTGTTATCATCACGTAGTAAATATACTTTACCATCTGCTGTGTTTAGTGCTAGTTCACCACTTTGAAGTTGTGCTATAGTTGGTTTCTTACCAGCGACCGCACTTCGCTTGTGTCTAATTGTTGTTGCCATTTGCAACTGCCTCCTATTTAGGTACGGGTCAAGTCTATACAGACGCCCATGATGTAAAACGTAAAATACGCTACAAAGTTATTTATCTAGGAAGTAAAAGTGGCAGCTTAATTAAAAGCTACCACCATCTATTGTGTCAGTCCAAACTGGTGTATTGTCTCCGCCACCAACTACTGTTAGTACTTGGAACGATTCACTTGTATCGCTTGTGCCTGCTGCATCTGTAACTTTTAATGGATCAGTAGTGTCACCGTATAATATACCGTCTTCGGTAAATGTGCTTACACCTGTACCACCGTGTGTAACTGCCAAGTCATTAGTTAAACTTACAGTTCCAGTTACGTGGAAGTCGTGATTTACAGTAAGTTTTCCTGTAGTATCACCAATACTAATAACTGTTGCTTCGCCACCAAAGTTAATAGTTGTAGCAGTGTCATTCAACAAGTTAAATGTTGTTTGATTTGTAGTTAGTGCATCATTATTGATTGCTAAATCTGTTGTGAAAGTTGATATGTTTTCACTTAAACGTAGTTTTTCAATACCTGTTGTGCCACTAATCATTGTACTAAAGACCATATCAAAGTCTTCTTGTAGTCCAGTAATATCCTGTGCTATAACATCAATCTGACCTGAAGTTTCAAAGTTATCGTTTGCAGTTTCAAGTTCAAACTTAATACCTGTACCACTACCTGCTACTGGAGTACCGCTTATACTATGATGTGCAAATGTCATTGGATATACAATATCATCTGCTGCACTATCAGGTGCATTAGTTATAAGTTTTAGTCCGTCTTGTGCAAGTACTGTATTTGCTCTAATATCAACTGTATCAGTAGCAAGTGATGTAAGTTGTAGTACGCCATTGTTGTTACCACTAATATATTTTTGTACATGTAGCTCTTCGCCAATACCAACACCGCCTGCAACTACAACTGCTCCACTTTGATAAGTTTGACTTGGTGTTGTGTTGTTAAACGTTGTTATTACACTGCTATCGATATTAAAGTATGAGTTTCCAATAATAGCACGTTGTGATCCATTTGTAAAGAACTCAAGCTCGTCGTTGTTAGCACCAGGTGATGTTTCAGGACGTATAAATGTATTTTGATCTACATCTTTTACTCCGCCTAGTGATCCCCAAGCAATACCGTCGTATCCTTCAAATACCAAAGTATCTGTATTGAATCTAACTTGACCTGTTGCAAACGCTGGACGTTGTGCAGATGTACCAACTGGTATTTGTAAACTTGTAACACTATCAATAACAACTATTTCATTGTTAATAGTAAGCGTACCTGTTGTTGCACCTATGTTAATAGTTGTTGCATCACCAAATGCATCTATACGTGTAGCATTAGTATTGAATACATTAAACGTACCTGTTTCATCTGTAATAATATTAGTACCGTTGACAAGTATATCTCTATCTGCTATAATATCTCTATCAGCAGTGATATCAACACCTGCATGTATGTTTCTTTGTGTACTTAATCCGCCTGTGATTCGTATTGCACCAGTAACATTATCTGTAGCATCATCGTTGTTTAGTATAATAACATTTGGGGTTGTTCCAAACTCAACTACTTCTGCTCCGTCAGTTGTGTCTATTACAATGTAATCACTAACATTTTCATGTATTCTTAGTACATTAGTATTGTTATCTGGTAAATCAATATCAGTTGCACCGTTGATATCAATAGTATCAACTGCTCTATCACTACCTAATACAATACTGCCGTCTGCGGTAAAATCAACACCAACATTTAAACTTTTAGCAATGCCAACACCACCATCAATAACAACCGAACCTGTAGTTGTACTAGTTGATTCTGTTGTATTTTCAACAAGCAATCCTGGACGGATACCAAATGTAATAAGTTCTTCGTCTGTACGTGTGTTAATACTAATAAAGTCCAACGAACCTTCTGTACTAATACTGTATGCTTGCAAACTTTCATCTGGAATGTTTAAACTAACATCACCTGTGAATACAATGTCACCGTTAACTGTTAAGCTACCTTGTACAAGCAAGTCAGGATTAACTGTAAATGTACCATCTGCTGCACCCATGATAATCGAAGTAGCATCACCAAACGCATTAATAGTTGTAGCACTTGTGTTCAACAAGTTGAATGCGCCTGAAGTGTCTGTACTAATCACATCACCGTTAACATCAAAGTCACCGTTGAGTGTAATATCTCCTTCGACAGTACCGCCTGTTAGTTTGTTTAAATATCTATTTTCAACATACGTACTAACAGCTTTTTGTGTCGGCGCAGTGTTAAAGTCCTGTGTACCAATACTTGAAACTAAGTTTGCATTGTCACTAACTTCTTTAAGTTCTACACCAACCGGAATACCATCTCTAATAAACGGACCAACACTAGTTAAGCCTTTTAAGTCGATTTCATTGGCGTTAAGAGTAATACTACCTGTAAGTGCGTTAACACCAAAGAAGTTACCAACTCTAAAGTTACCGATTTGGTCAACTGTACCACCAGCAAATACTTTACCGTTGTTTGTTTCGACAATCTCTTGATCTGCTATAGCTGTTCCGCCAAAGAACGGAAGCGCATTATATGTAATACCTGCGCCAACGTATTCAAAAGCGTGTCCACTTGTACTAATAGTTGAAACATTATACAAATATGCTTGCTGTGTTGTTTCAACACTGATAATACCTGGGAATATTGTGATTTCTGCACTACCACCGTATGTTGCATTTAGATCGTTAATAGCAGTATATACAATATCTTCTGTTGCTCCAACAATGATATTTCTTTCAGTGTTGTATACGCTACTTCCAAGTTCGTGATTGTGTCCAACTTCGTGCCAGCCTGTAGTGTATCCTTGTATAATCGATAGTGCAAGACGATCAACTAATAGTTCGGCACGTTGTCCAACTGCTGCATCTGCATCTGGAATAGTTAAAATCTGTGTTGCTGTATTTCCAAAACTTTTAGCAACAACTTCGTTATTTGCAACTTGACGCATTATGTCGCCTAGTTTATAATAACTGTATGCACTAACTAATGTTTGGTCAACATTGCCTACTTTTGCTGCACCTAATATAGTGCCACTGTAGTATGCTTCAGCTGCTCTACGAGATTGTTTGTTACCACCGTACATTAAATCGTATAGTACAGCATCAATAACATAACCAGTATCTCTTTCACAAACTTCAATACCGTATTCAAATCCTAATATATTATCTTGAATATATGAAATAACACCATCTTGTATAATCAACTTATTTGCAAGTAATGCTTGAGCTGCTGATCTTGTTGTTTGAGGTAACCAACTAAAGTCCGGATTAACTTCTCCTGGAACACCAACTAGTGTATTATTTTCAATAGCACTTTTGATAATACCTATTAATCCAACTGCTGTTGAGCTTTCTATACTTGTACCATAAGATCCGCCTAATACTTGCGATTCTGTGTTTCCAGCAGTTGGTGTTACACCAATGCCTTCGATACATTTCAAGGAAACGTCTTGTAAATGTGTATATGCTGCAACTGTGTTTGCTCGTTGACTTTCAGGAATATAAGCTACTGCTCCTAAGAAATATGCATTAGTTGCAATAACTGTTTGAATATTACCAGTGTATAGTAAATCGTATGCTACTGCATCAATGATAAGACCTGTGTCATTTCTACAACTTGCTTCGTTATAAGAAAATGCATTGTAGTTGTCTTCAAGTTCTGTTATTGTGTCAGCTACAATAGTTGCCTTTGCTGATTCTAAACTTGCAATAGCAGTTTGTGCGCCAGCAGTTGCCCATGTAGTATCTGGGTAAGATTGTGCTGGAAGATTATCAACACCGTCAGTAATAACGTTTTGGAATATTTCTAACAAGTCTGTTGCTCTAGTTACTTCAGTGGCTGTTGCTGCGCCAGCAGATGTATCTTGTGTTACGCCTGTTTGTTCTGGATCATCATATAATGTATCAAGTAATATACTACCAAGTAGTGTGTTTACCCATCCTAATGCTGCTGCTGTTTCTGGCTGTTGTCCTTCTACTTGACTTACATATCCAACAAAATATGCTTGTGCTGCTTGATATGTTGCACTGTTACCGCCGTATAGAATGTCATATGTAAGAGCATCAACAATATAACCTGTGTCTCTTTCACACTTTGCACTATTGAATGTAAAACTTCTTGTAAATGTTTTATTGATATAATCAATAACATCTGCTTTGTAAAAATCTACTTTTGTAGTACTATTCAAGTCTGCAAAGTCTGTTTGTAACTCTGCTGCTGCCCAAGTAATATTTGTAAGTATATCTGCTGGTATAGAATCTGTATTGTTGTTATTAACAACATCTTCTACTATTTGCAACAAGTTTTGTGCTTCGCCTGCTGTACCAGCATCAGAACCTGGATTAGATGTATTTTGTGTTACACCTGATTGTTCTGTTGTGCTGTGTGCGATATTTTGAATAACATCAGATGCTACATTTGCTAGTTCATTAAATGCTGCAACTGTAGCTGCTTGTTGTCCAGCGCCAAGTTGAGAAGCTGCGCCAACAAAATAACTTTCTGCTGCATTTTTAGATGCTAAGTTACCGCGATATATAATATCGTAACAAACAGCATCAATGATATATTTGGTGTCTCTTTCGCATTTTGCTGCATTAAATGTCAGTAATGGAAAGTTGTTAACAACATATGCACTAGTTTCTTTTGCTAAGAAATCTCTGTTTGCTTGTAACTGTGTTACCGCTAAAGGATAGTTAGCATTTAGTCCACTATTTGGGAAAGATAATGCATCAGCAGATGTATCAGTACTTACAACGCCGTTGTTGATAATATCTAGTATTTCATTAAATCCTGCAAGTACACGACTTCTGAAAGTGCTAGACAACTGTATTTCGTCAGTGTTGATAGTATCTCTTAGATACTCAATAGACTTGACTGTTTGTAAAAGTTGTGAGCCAACTGCTACCGCAGCATTTGCTCTTTGATATGCAAGTCCTGATGTTACCTGATTAAAGTTGGTTCCGATCACTGCGTCATAACACACAGCTTCAATCATAATGCCTACATCTCTAGCACACTTTGCTTCGTCGTATGTAAAGTTTTGGAAGTTGTTTGCAATCCAAATAATAACAACTTCTTTTACATCTTCTTTGTTGCCTTTGATAGTACTGTATGCTTGCTGTAAAACACTAGTTGACCAGCTAACAGATGGTAACTGTACTGATGGTAGTCCACCAATATTTCCTGCTGTTACAACATCTTCTATGATCTGTACTAGTCCAGATAAGTCATCAACTTCTGTTGAACTTGCTGGAGTTCCGCTAGTGTCTTGTGTTAATACATTTCCTACACTGTTTTCAACAACTGCTTCGATAACAATATCGCCAACTACTTGACCAAGTCTATTATATGCTGCTGCTGTGGCCGCTTGCTGTGCCGGAGGAAGTTGTGCTACAGCACCTACAAAATAACTTTGTGCTGCTTGCTGAGTTGCACTGTTGCCACCGTATAAAATATCATGACATAGTGCATCAACGATATATCCAACATCTCTTCTACATTTAGCTGCATCATAACTTAGTGAAGGATAGTTAACAGTAATCCATTTAATGATTTCTTCTTGAATGTATACTTTATTAGCAATCAGTTGATCTTTTGCTTCAACTGCATTTGTTGACGGTAATACTGATGGTGTTGGAAATACTAGTGTATCTGCTGCATCATCAGTACTGATGTTTCCGTTTTCTAGAATATCAATAATCTCGTCCATTGCTGCTTCAGCTTTTGGTTCTGCTGTGTCACTTAGTCCAAGTTTTACTATTTCTTTCTTAAGTTCTCTTAGTGCTCCAGATGTTTGTATTAACTGATTATCTTGTAAGTCTGCACTACTAGCTCTTTGATATGCAAGTCCTGCTGTTACACTGTTATAGTTTGTTCCAAGTGCAACATCAAGTGCAACGGCATCCATTATTAGCCCAATATCTCTTTCGCACTTTTCTTGATTGTATGTAAAGTCTTTGTAGTTATTTGTAATAAATGTTGCTGCTTCTTTTTGTAAGAACGCACGGTTAGCAACCATTTGATCTTTTGCATTGATCTGACCTGTTGTTGCACCTGTTGGATTTGTCCATGCTAATGTATCTGCATTAGCAATACCATTTGTAACAATGTCTACTACTTCATCAAATGCTGCGCCAACTGCTGTTTGTGTTGTTGCATCACTGGCTGTTGCTGTAGTTGATTGTCCTTTTGCAAAGTTAATCGCTGCTAGTGTTTCAGTTAACTGATCTGATAAAACTGCTCCAGCATTTACTCTTAAATATGCTAGTCCGTTAGTTACACTATTATAGTTTGTTCCAAGTAATGCATCGTATCCAGCACCTGAAATAATCAGTCCTGTATCTCTTTCGCATTTAGCTTGATCGTATACAAAGTTGTTAGTATTGATATATGCAATAACTTCGCCTGTTAAAAATGCTTTGTTTGCAACAAACTGTGCATGTGCATTAATAAGAGCATCAGCTGCTGGGCCCGGTTCGGGATATTCTCTACCTTCACTTGGCAACTGATTAAACTCAATAATATCAAATATATTATCAAACAAGTCCGAAACTTTATCTTGGAATGCTGCTTCTCCACTTGCTGCTAATACAGTCAAGCGTTTTGCTTCTCTTAGTGCAATAATAGTTGCAGGTTTTTGTTCGCCATTTAAGTAATCAACATTTGCACGGTTATATGATAATGCTGCTGTAATACTGTTTTGATTTGTTCCAAGTTGTGCATCTCTATATACAGCATCTACAATGTACCCTACATCTCTCTTACACTTTTCTTCATTGTAAGTTAGTGTTGGATTATTAGTTAAGTTATAAGCTACTGTATCTGTAATAATAGTTGTAATAACTGAAAGAAGTTTATTTGCAGAGTTTACTTGTCCTGCTGGTTCGTTTTCAATGTTTGGATAAGATTTAGTAGGCAAGTTAGCAATACTTTGTGTATTAATAGTACTCTCAACTATTTGTACTAGCCCGTCTAATAACGTAGCTTCAATCTGTGTAGCATCGCCGCTTGTAAAGTCTTGGTTTTCTGCATTTCCTGCGGTCTTTGCAACGCTAAGTCCTCTAGTAACACGTTGTACAATAAATCTTACTCTTGCAAATGCATCTTCGAGTGCTGTTAGATTTGTAGTAGTAAAGTCTGTCCATGTTACGCTTCTAAAGAACCAAGTTGATTCTTGTACTGTTGCATTGTTGCCGCCATATAAAATATCATACGAAAGAGCATCAACAAAGTTTTCAACATATGCTTGCCATTCAGATGCAGTATAAGTTAGTGTACTATCAAGTGTGTTCAAGTAAGCAATAAACTCTGCAACAATAAAATCTTTGTTAGCTTGTAAATGGTCTTTTGCATCTATTCCGTTTTGTGTAACTCCAACACTTGCTGGATATACAGGTGCAATACCTGTACTATCTCCATCGTCAACAACATTAATAATAATATCAAATGCTTCGTTTACTCTAGTTGTTGAAGTAGGATCTGTTGCAACTTCTGTATATCCTAATACTAATGATCTTAGATACGCAAAACTTGAAACATAGAGATCTTTAAATCTTGGTCTTGATCTAAATTCTTTTGATTGTCTAACTATAACATGATCGCCACCTTGAGCAATGTATTCAGAAAGTGCAGTTAAGAACACTGTCATATCTTCATCATACCATGCTTGGTTATAGCTTAGTTCAGTAAACTGATCGTTAATATAAGCAGTTAGTTCAGCAATAATAAAATCTCTATTTTCTACAATATTATTTTTTGCTTCAATAATCTCGCCATCGATACTACTCAGATCGTTAAATGTATCACCGAGCTGATCTCCAACAAAAGGAATACCAGTACTATCGCCTGCTGCAAGTGTGCTAGTAACAATATTAAATCGTTGATCTAGTTCTTCCTTCATTGCAAGATTTGAAGTTAACGCTTTCATTTCGTCACGTGTTGCTTCAAGTGCATAGATAGTAGGAGCAAGCTGATCTAAAATAACTTTAGTAGAAGTAGCTCGTAAATAACTTTGCGCTGCTGTAGTTGTTTGATAGTATGTGCCCATAACAATATCACTAGTTAGTGCATCGATAATACGTCTAACATCACGCTCGCAAGTTTCCTGATTGTATACAAACGGCTGTGTTGTAATGTCGTTTGAAGTAATATAATAAAATGTATCATCGCCGTCAAACTTAATAACAGAACCAGTTTGTGGTTTATCTCTCAAACTTGAAATATCAATAGTTGAATTTGTTCTTAGGTTTACTGTTCCGGTAGCTTGTATTGTTGCGCCACCTCCGGTAAACGTAATAGTTGGAACACTTTGATATCCGCTACCGTTGTCTGTAATACTAACTGCGGCAAGTTCGCCTGTTGTTAAATCAACTTGAGCAGTAGCTTGTGCAACTGTTCCGCCTGCGCCTTCGGGTGTACTAAACTGTATTGTTGGTAAACTAGTATATCCTTGTCCAGCAAAAGATAGTGTTACACTACCTACTGTTGAATAATAGTTTTCATCGGCTACGGCTGTAGTATATGCTATTGGATAATATCCATCTGCTAAAACACCTGTAGTACCAAAGTCACTAACACTGTTTGAAATACTTAGATAACCACCTTTGGTGGTCATAAATCCTGTACTACAGAAGACTGAGAAACAACTAACAATCTGTGTGTAACCAAAGTTGGTAACGTGGAAACCAATACCACCTTGTGAAATCTGTGTAAATGCGTCAGCAACAAAACTAAACACAAGTGATGCAGGATCGTAGTCGTCTCCATCAACTAGTAGTCCGCCGCCACCGCCAGTTGGATTGATTTGTTTTTCTACAGGAACGTTTGGATTGTCAGCTACTAGTATTGGTTTTGCACCAGGAGCAATACCTTCAATTTGTACAGTTTCAAAGGGTACAAATTCTGTTCCGTCGTTTAGCCAAGGGCCGTTCATATTAGTACAGTTTTGTACGTATGGTGATGTAGTAACTAATGCACCAGGGCGTATTCGAGTACACCAACCTGGATAACGTAGTCCTCTAAATGTTATTTGATACAAATAACAAGCATTTCCCATAAAAAAGAAATCCGAAGTAGGATTCTTTGGAAACACTCTAGTATTTCTAAGTTCGCCTTGTCCTGAAACAGTAACAAAGTCTCTTAATGTTATTGGGTTATTTTCGTAGTAGTCTCCTGGTGCAACAATAATAGTTGATCCAACTGGAGCAACTTCTGATGCCCGTTTTATACTAGCAAAAGCACCGTTTTTATCAGCACTTCTGCCGTCGTTGCTATCATCACCATCTTCAGTAACATAAAATACGTTAGTAACTTTTGGACCAGTAACATCACCTGTTGTGATTGTATTGGCATTGATACGAAACTCCTTACCTTGTTCAAGGTTCATTTCCATATCACCGTCGGATGTGAGAATAAAGGTTTTATCCCCTATTTTTCTGCTATGTATCGACTGTCTTTTAATATAACTCATTTACACTTCCAAATAACTTAATGTTGCTGATAGATTTGTTGGCGCCTGGCCTATCAACATAACTCTGTCTCCTGCTTCTAATATTAATCTCTCTGCTGAGAATGTAAACGTATCAGAAGCACCAATATCTAAATCATTTAATATTAAGTTATCGGTTGTTTTAACTGCGCCGTTAGGAATAATATGAACGTCAACTTTGGTATCGTTACCACCTGTTCCGTCATTAAGTCCTGTATTACATATTAGCAAGGTTGTTAATGCAAACTTTTTTTCTGCTGGTACAGTTAAAAGAGTTGTATCTGTTGTTAATATTGCTGCATTTACTATTGCCATTGTTTGTTCCTTAAAAAATAATACTATAAAGCAATGCTTTATTTCTGCTTACAAGTTCGTCCTGTGTACCGTCTGTGTTTATAAAATATAAACCAGTTCCGCCATCTCCGAGTGTTTTACTATATAATGTACTACCCGCACTTGGTGGGCTTGCTGGAGTTACTTCCTCGGTAAAGTTTAACCACCCGTCAACTTGTACTCTTCCTGTTCCTGAACCTTTTAAGATTATGTCGCTGTTAATACCCAAGTTAGTAATAATATTATCATCAAATCTTAATTCTTCAAACTCAACTCTAGACTCAAAAAACGTAGCAATAACACTTTGATCTATTGATATTTCAGCTCGACTAGTTCCACCACCTGATTCAGTATCATATACTTGAACACTTGTTGGAGACAATGTACCTGTTGTAATTTTATCTTGAAAGTTATATGTAAAATAACCATCTACATAGTCTATTAACCCTCTAGTGTTAACCAACACATCGTCATTTATAGGAACACTAAGTCCTGAGTCCTGTGATGGATCTGGAGTAATATTGCTTCCTGTATACGGCCATATTTGTTGTTCATAATCTGTGGTACCAGTAACATCAACAACGCCAGTGCCACCGCCGATTAAATACAAGTTTTGATCTTCTGTAGAAATAATACTACTTGTATGTATTCCTGTAAGATCGCCATTAGCTAGTCTAAAGGTATACGCACCTTCATTAGCTGGTTGGCTTCCGTTTCTTATAGTTTTTAATGCTTCGTCATAAAAGAAATATGCATCAAACGCATCAGGGCCTCGATCAATAATAATACCAGCAGCTCTACCGTAAATATCACCTTCAATATTGGTGATTCCAGCGTCTCCGCCGGGATCACCTTTATTGATTGTGAAAGTTCTATCACTTATAGTAACTTCGGTAGATTCAATAGTAGTAGTTGTACCGGTAACATTTAAGTTACCGAGAATGTTAACTATACCAGTCTCACCAGTATCAAGAATAATCTCGCCTGCTGTGTTTACAGATATTGTGTACTTGTCAGTACCTATGCGATTAAAACGTTCAGCCATTTAGCTAGTCCTTATGCGTCTGCTGTGAAGTCGTCGTCGTCTGAGTTATCAACGTCATCTGCACCAGCTTCTTCAACTTGTGCTGCGCCATCTGAAGTAGATGTTGCAAAGTTCCATGGAACACTCATGCCGTCATATGCGTTTGAGCCTGTGCCGCTTGGAGCAACTAGTGTTACTTTACGTCCTGCAATTTTGCTTACTGTATATGTTTCTTCATCATCCATTTTGAATGAAATAGCCATTTCACCTGCTGATAAAGCTGCAGGCAATACGCCTGTTTTTAATGTGCAAGTGTGTACAGTATCAGCTGTTCCTGTTTCTGAACATACAAAAGTTTTTGATCCTTTTTGCTTTACAATAAAGCCTTCTTTAACGGCTGTGCCGTTGTGAAAGTTTACTTTGATTTCGTCACCGGCTGCTGGGCCAGTTGTAGCATCTGCAAACAATCTTTTATTAAGTGGTCTTCCCATTTGTTTTCTCCTATAAAAAGTAGTCCAATGCCCGTTCTATGAGCTACGCTGTGGGTACAGCATAAGTCCGCCTTGCGGCACACTATCTGACATATGTATTTATCTAAAAGAAAAAAATGGGTAAATGTTCACAAAAAAAGGCCTACCGCATTAGTGGGTAGACCTTTTAATAATAAGGTGATAGGGAGGATTACATTCTACCTCCAACAACCTAGTAAGTATTTTCATACGTTCGGTTGCGCCTAGTATCGGATAGTTACTTCCAAAATACGCATCTTCATGTCTCCATGATCATACGCTGCCACTACAGCTACTAGCCAAGTTATTGTCCCTACGAAACAACATTTCCTTGCACTATCTAACTTAGACCGTCGTCTTTGCTATATAACTAATATAACATATCTGTAAGAGAAGTCAACCGGTTTTTTCTATTTTTTTAAGATTTAATGCATATTTTTTTCCATTTGATAATATTTCGTCATATTCGACTACATCGCCTAATGTTGCTTTAAAATCTTTTGTTTCAAAAAGAACATCGTATAGTTCCGGGCCCCATTCTTTAGGTCTTATTATACTATACTTTCTTTTTTTGTTGTATTTTATTATTTGTCCTATTGGCATATTTTATTACTCCATGCAAATAGTTATCATAAAAATAGACCCCGTAGG
>ENA-UZWV01002126-UZWV01002126.1-metagenome-genome-assembly--contig:-Day-3-1m-contig-2126_pt1 | contig 30917 bp, 25 predicted proteins | sample MGYA00260342_ERZ794902 | MGnify/ENA metagenome assembly ERZ794902
ACCTAAACCTTGGGCTCCAAAAAACTTAAACATAGCACCGCCCATAGCACCAATAGCACCAGCAGATGCTGTAATCTTTTCGGAATCAAGATCAGCTAATTTTTTTAATGCATCAGCCATATTGGTGGCAATTTCTTTTAACTTACTACCACTGTCATCTTTGGTTAGATATGAGGTAACACCATCTACAGCTGCAAAGCCAGCAAAGAATGCACCAATAGCTGCACCAATACCAAATGTAACCATATTAGCACCTATGGCAGCTCCACCAGCAACCATTAATCCAGCTCCACCAGTTGCACCAGCAACAGCACCTAAGATTGCACCACCAGCGATGAGGCCATTTACCCATTCCATATCTTTAAATACTTCAAGGGTTGCTTTTAAATTCTTTGCTACTTTCTTAATTGTACTGCCGTCGCCTATCTTTTCTGTTCCTGAATCAACTGCAGCAAAGCCAGCAAAGAAAGAACCAATAGCAGCACCAATACCAAAGGTAACCATGTTAGAGCCAATCATACCCATAGTGCCTCTTACTAAACCCATACCACCACGTCTACCACCGCCTGCTGCAGCACCTAAAAGACCGCCTGCTCCAACTAACCCTGCAATTGCAAGACCAGTGTTGTCTTTTGTAAAGATAGAAATAGTATCGTAAACATTCTGAGCAATAATTGGTAGGTTAGCACCATTAGCTCCAGTCTTTTCTATTGCATAGTCTGCTACACTAAAGCCTGTAAGAAAAGCACCTAAACCAAAACCAACTGCACCCATACCAAAAGCTGCATATGCAGACCTTCGAGGTCCAGCAATAGCACCGAATAATGCACCACCAGCTAACAAAGCACCAAACTTTAACATCTCTGGTGCAGCAAAGGCTTTGAGACCCTCGGCTGTATTAATCATTAGGTCTCTTATATTCTTGCCACCACTATCTGCAGCAAACTTGCCCATGATAGCCTCAGCTCCAGCCATACCTAAGAAGAATGCACCAATGCCAGCACCCATAACTCCAAGACCTTTAGCTAAAGCACCTAAACCAAAACCGGCTAATGGGCTTTGAAGACCATCAAGAAAACCACCTTTCTTCTTTTCTTGTGGAATAGCTGCAGGTTTTGTATCACTTTTACCTTGAGGTGCTGTTTTCCTAGCTTCTCTGTCTCTTTCTAATTGGTCAAGCCTACTTCTCTCTTGAGCCTTAAACCACTTATCGAAGTTGTCAGCAACACGCTCCGTGGCTAAACGAGAACCTCGGACTTCTTTTGCTAGTTCGTTGAGCGATGACGCCATATTACTTATTCCGTTCTGCTTCTTGTTTTTGTTCTTTTAACCAATCAGTCAACATTCCTAAATAAACTTCTCTTTCCCATGGTATCATTTGGTCTATCTCTGTCAAACTATATTTGTGATGCTGCATTAGGGCAAAGTTTGTTTGGTAATATGCAACAAGACTATTATGAGACAGACCTATGAGAAAAAAGCTTGTATCCCTGCTAATACTCTTTCATTATCTTTATTACAACTCTTACAAGTCCAATTCATAGTATGTTTCATTGTAGGAATACCTTCAATAAACTCTCTGATCTTAGTAAACTGATCAGTATTCATAGAGTCAATAAAAGCATCTACATCAGCTGGAGATTCATCTTTCATTTCTGTTCTTGAATCTTCGGTAAGAACAGCTTTGACACATGATCTCATCATAGCAAATGCAACATCTGAAGGTGATTGATCTTCATTTGTTTCTGTTTTAATCTTTTGATATGAAGGATATTCTAATTCAATCGTAATATCATCCGTAAGTTGTACTATGTTTGGAATATCGCCACCTTCCATGACTATATTATCAACATTTAATTTATATTCTGTTTTACCCTCACAGTGCTCACAGATAGCATTAATTTCAATTGTTTCACCTACTGACTTACCTCTGAGTTGTGTAAACAGATATTCAATATCAAAAGATGTGAGCTTGTTCTTATCAACCTTGCCCATTGAGCATGTCTCAATAGTTTCTGCAATAGCTGATAACATTTCTCTTTCGTTATTTGTTTCAAGTGCGATCAATAAAACCTTTTCTTCTTTTACAAGAAATGGTCTAAATCTTTCTGACTTCTTTGTAGAAGGTATGATAAGATCAAACTTAGGTTGATCGTTTAGTTTAGGTAGTGCCATTATTTACTCCATTAAATAGATTCCCAGTTGTCGTAAGACATCTGGACGTTTAGTTCAAGCAATCCGTTTTGCTCATTGTTAAGTGTTAAAGCATTCATAGTTGATGGAAATGCTCGTTTCAGTCTACATTTATAAATTTCTATATCAGTTCTGATACTTAGATCAAACATCTCGGCAAGTGAGTTAGCACTTAGATCAATGTTGAAGTTAATATCTATACCGTCTTTTTTTCTTTTAGCAAGTTGTGTGATTACAATATCTCTACAATAATCATCTTTATATTTAATACCTTGTGTATCAAAGTTAATAATCATTTTCTGCCATGATTCAAAGTATTCTTTTATGCCATAGTCATTCAAGAGTAAGAAGGTCATAGGAACATCTTCCTCACCATATGCATAGGCAACTTTCTTAGGCTTCATACCAATGGTGCGTTCTTGTGTTATGATTTGTCTTCCAGGCAATACAACATCTTTACATAGTACATTTAAGTCACGAGAACTTTGTACACCAGGTAGAGAAGGTAAGTGCACCTTCCACATGTTAGCTTGAGCCAATCCGCCTTTTCTCGATATAAGAGACTTTAATTGTTCTACATTATAACTCATACCATTTTCCTTGAATCTCTATAAACTTGTGTACTTGTTGATTTCTTCCATTGAGCCATAGGTAAGAATGTTGCAATCTCCCATTCAGCTGCTGGTACCATAGAGAATTGAGACCGAACTTGAGAAGTAAGATATTGTTTAAAGCAAGGCTTGAAAAGCGAATGCTTAGATGAATTATTTAAAAGATCATAACTAAGTCTTAATTTAGTTGATTCATTATACTTATCATTATTTTTTAAATCAACTAATGAACCTAGTAATTTAGCTCGTAACATTGGTGGCAAGTAATGTAGATTTAAACCAGTAAAGCCACCTTTGGCATCACCAACAATAAAGACAAGAGGAAATGTATCGTAGTATGGTAGTGTATCTTTATGCTTTGGATCATAGAAGAACATATACATGTTACCAACAACACTTTTACTGCCTCTCACTACCTCATTACTTTTCATTAGTTGCTCACGATTAACCCTACGAATGTTTCTTGCACGCTGACGAAACCAAGCACGAGACTGATCTGTTCTTGGTGTAATGCCAGCTTTAAATGCTTCGATTTCTAGGTTCTGGAATAGTTTACTCATAGTGTTATTTATATCACTTTTTCTTCTTGCGTGAATATGGTTTTAGTTTCTTAGTAGATTTAGGTTTTATACCCATGGATTCTAATGTATTCTCTGTCCAAATCTGAAAACCCCATCCACGATCTGCTGCGAACGTCTGAGCAGCGCTCCACTTGTTCATATTCTTTACATAGGTCATACCCTCGGTAATATACCTTTTGGTCTTCCTACCTTTAAATTCTGGTGGTTTTGTTTCTTTTTCTGGTTTAATCTCAATCAGATCAACCTTACCAGTCTTCCATGTTATCTTTAGATCCATAAAGTACCTATGATACTTCTTATCAACTTCATAGAAGTATGGTATCACTACCTCTTCACTAGACCAGTTTTTGACCATAGGGTTCTCGTCACACCACTTAAAGCAATGTCTCTCCCACATGGATCTGTAGATTACTTTTGTATGATCACCTTTATACTTTGCTGGATTTTTTGGTTTATATTTGCCAGAGTATGCCATAATTTACCTTATAAATAATAATGAAAACTTCTACTCTATTTATTAGGTATTTAAAATGGCTAACAGTTCATCATCTTCATTCTTACTATCATTCCCGTTAGATCAAGGATCAACAGAATATCCGGGAAAGATAACTTTTGAGCAAATACATATACCACCAATGGATGCAACTGCATTCTTGTCTGCTGCAGAGGAAGTTATTATCGATCCAAAAACTAGTGACCCTATTATACCAGATCAAGTAGATTTAGAACAAGGTTTTGTAAATGCAAATGCTACAGTACCAACCAAGCCAACTGATGTAAAACTGCAAACTGTAAGAAGAACACCAAGATCAGGCAATACAGCAACTGATCCTGATACACCAAAGATACAGTTATATCTTCCACCAAACATTAATTTTCGTGATGGTATTTCATATAGTGATACAACTAATCTTGGCGCTATAGGTGCTGATATAGCAAAATCTATAAATGAAGGAACAGGAATTGGCACGGCAGCATTTAATGCATTTGTTAATGATGGAAGGTCTTTAATTGATGGTATGTTAAATGGTTTTGGTTTAGGCGATGGTGGATCTCTTGCTGCATTAAAAGTTGCAAATAAGTTTTCTAAGTTTGAAAGAACAAATGCTGCTTTGGCTTCTGCAACACGTGTAGCTCTTAACCCTAATACAAGAACACTATTCCAATCTGTTCCAGTTCGTAGTTTTGCATTCCAGTTTAAAATGATACCTAACAGTGCCTTAGAAGTTAAGGCTATCGAAGCAATCATTAAAAGATTCCGTACAGTTATGTACCCTCAAGAAATTGGTACAGATTCAATCAGTCTTGGTTATAAGTTTCCTGATCCATTTGAGATTAAGATGTTCTATGATAACAAAGAAGTCTTTACTAAAATACTTCCATCATATCTAAGAGATATTAATGTAACTTATAACACAAGTGGTATGGGTTTCCATGAGGATGGTGGATTTACGGATGTTGATGTTTCACTCACATTTACAGAATCAAGACCTCTCAGCAAAGATGATGTCGAGAGAGGCGGTTACTAATGTTTTTTAAGAACTTTAATAAAACTTTATATAGATTTGGCGATAACGAAGCAAGTGTTCTATTCCAAGTATTAAATACATATGCAGATGTTATTGGTGATATACCAAGCGATGTAACATTCTATGAGAAATATACTGTACCACAGGGCGAGAGACCAGATACACTATCATATAAACTATATGGTACAACTGATCACTATTGGACATTCTTTCTTCTGAATCAAAAGCTAAGAGAAGGTGGCTGGCCATTAGATCAGAACACATTGTTTGAAACAGCAAAGGCAAACTATCCATATCGTATGCTTACTACAGCTACTGATATTGGTAATACTAACTTTAAAGTTGGTCAAGTTGTAAGTGGTTCTATTTCTGGTGTTGGTGGAGAAATTAAAGAAGTGTTACTTGATTTAGGACAGTTAGTAGTAGATACTGGCGGACCTAATAACTTTAATGTTGGCGAGAGTGTGAATACGGGTGAGGGTGGTGAAACACAAACACTTATATGTTCTGCTGACGGACCTCAATATACTGCAGTACATCACTATGAGAATGCAGCTGGCGAATGGGTTGATATAGATCCTCATACACAATCAATACCTGCAGGGTATAGTGCTGTTTCATATTTAGATAGGCTTATTAAGTTCAATGAAGATCAATCAGAAATCGTAACATTAAACCCTAAAGTGATACAAGAAGTTGTCTCACAATATAAATCTATCATTAAAGGCTAATAGATGTCTGGTATTATACAAACACAGTATGGCTATAATAGTGTAAAATTTGTTACAGAGAAAAATGGTGCTACAGTTGAAGTTGATGTTACAACAGTAATTGCTCAACTACACCTTTTTGAAAATGTAATTAGTGAAGGTATTACTGGTAGACTTTTAGTAGTAGATACAGCAAACATATTCGGTCGTTTACAGATTACTGGTGTTGAAAAGATTATAATTGATATGAACGCAATCTTAAATCCTGAAAACAGAATACCTATTAAAAGAGAATTTATGCTTACTTCTGTTATATCTAAAGAAGTTGTAAATGATTCTACAATATCATATATATTTGAGTTACAAGAGCCTCATATGTTTAAAGGTAAGATTCAGAAAATATCTAAGAGTTATGTCGGAACACCAACACAAATTATAAAAAATATTGCAAGTGGATTTTTAACCAAAAATGTTAGTGTTTATTCTAATCCAGCACAAGCAGTTATGTCTGTTATCATACCTTACCTAACTCCTCTTAATGCAATTAAATGGATACTAAAGAGAGCAACAGATAAGGATGGCTTTCCATATCTTTTATATGCTACACTTAATAGTGAAGATATACAGTTAAAATCATTAAGTGATATGATGAATGAGGAAGTTACTACACAAAAATATTCATATGGTGGTGCTGTAGCCCATAGCGAGGATACTAAAAATTCAATACTTTCTATAGAATCACTTGAAGGTAATGTTGGTGGTACTACTCTTACATCTATTGTGAGAGGTGCTGTTGGTCAAAGGTATGAAGTTCTTGATATAACATTTAATAATAAGAATACAGATCCTCAAGTAAAGGTATCAGATTATTTTGATGCTAATCTATATAATAAAAACTTTACTGTAGACAATAAACCAATAGATGAGTACGAATCTACATTTGTATTTGATATACAATCGCCTAGTATGGTATTTGGTAACAGTTATGGTTATGATGGTGACGATCTAAATAAGCTTGTTACAAAGGTTGTGCGCAAATCTATTATTACTGCAGTAAGTACAGGTACATTAAAGATAAAATTATCTGCTTGGGCATTTATGGCTAATAACTTAAATACAATTGGTACTAAAATAGATATTACAGTATTACAAATATTAGATGGTAAAATAATACCAGATAAGAAACAATCAGGAGAGTATCTTATTGTAGAAGCAAAACATAATTTCTATGATGAGAAACACGACCTAACATTGAAAGTGGTGAAAGTATGATTACTGACTTCTATGGTGATGATCTTAGATGGTGGACTGGAATTGTTGTCGATACTGCAGATCCATATAGAGTAGGCAGAGTCAAGGTTAGAATTTATGGTGTACATAATGAAGATAAGAATGAAGTGCCTGATGCTGCACTACCTTGGGCTTCTGTTACAATACCAGCCACTGAAGGTGGTGTATCAGGTATAGGTAGACAAATGCGTTTACTACCAGGTGCTTTAGTGATAGGTATCTTTATGGATGGTAAAAACTCTCAACAGCCTGTTGTTGTAGGATCATTACCTAAGATAGAAAGAAGCCAACCAAGTAATACAACTCAAGCAGTAAGTGATTCAACAGTACCTAATAATGGTACAATACCAAAATTTAGACCATGGACTGAAAGTGATGTTGCACTTGTTGGTAATTCTAATACACAAAAAGCATATAACTTTCTTATCTCATTAGGTACATTTACACCAATAACTGCTTCTGCTGTTATAGGAAACTTTCTAAAAGAATCCGGAATGGAACCAGACATTGTATCAGGTGTACGAGGTGAATCCTCATATGGTATTGCCCAATGGAATCCAGATGCAGGTAGATTACAACAGCTTGAAGAGTTTGCTGCAGAAAGAAATCTACTTATTAGTGATCTAGGCACACAGTTACAATTCTTTATACACGACTTTTCATCTATATCTCCACGTTTCTGGCGATATAACGAGTTTCTTGAAATGACAAATATTAATAGAGCTACAGATTTCTTCTGCGATAACTATGAGAGACCGAATGCCGCTGCAGCTGATAAACCTACACGCAGGGCATATGCAAGACAAACTTTGGAGACTTATAATGGCAATTGATTTAAATATTCTTAATTCACAATTAAGCGGTCTTACAAAAAACTCAAACCTTGATGATATTCTTGTAAAGGCACTACCAGCAGCTAATCAAGCAATATCTCAATTGCAAACTACTCTTACTGAAGCCGGTGTAACTGTAGATGGTATTACAGCTTTATCACAAGCAACAGATATACCAAATCAAGAACTAGGTGCTGCAGTAGATGCTATTGTAGAGATTACAGGAGACGTTCCAGGGTTATCTGATAAGTTAATTGGTGATGTTTCAAATGCTTTAGATTCATTAACTGCTATTACTGGAACAGAACCATCAAATGGTAAACTAAAATTAACTATTGGTTCAGGTGCTCCAGAGGCTGTTGCACGTGCACTAAAACTAACTGCTTCAGTATCAGCTAATGAGGTAACAGGTGTATTACAAAATTTAGCACCAGCCCGTGTAGCAGATGCCATTGGTAAAATAGACGATACTATTAACAGTGGCATATCCATATCAACTGGCTTTGGTGCAGCTGCTATAAAGTTTAATGTAAATTTTAACAACTTGTTAGGGTTCAATAGTGGTGGTATATTCACTAACCTTATTAGAAAACTTAACATAGAAACTGATAGAATATTGGATGCTCTATTATCTGACACACAAGTAGATAAAGAGGAAGTTGTTGATTTAATTACTAAAGATAAAAAGGCAGAAGCTGTTGCACTTATAACAGATAAAACAAACTTAGATCCTGAGGAAGTAGAACAGACAATTAATAGTATTGATTTGGATCCATCAAAGTCAACAGCTGCACCTAATAATATTATTAGAACAAGTGTATTACCACCTTATATTGTTGGTTCTAATGAGAGTACATGGTCTGGTAAAAAATCAGCTGAAGGTGACTTTACATACTGTGATGGTCCTGAGGAATTAGTTGCTGAGATGAGAAACACTAGTAGGTCAATTACAAAAGTAGTAGTACACTGGTCAGAAACATATAATGGTCAAGATATTGGCTCAGAAGAAATAAATGATTGGCATGTTGACTCAAATAATGGTGGTATTGGTTATCACTATGTTATTAGACGTGATGGCAGACTACAAAGAGGTAGACCTATAGGTAAAAAAGGTTATCACACAAGAGCCGGTAACAATGATGATAAGTCTATTGGTATTTGTATTGTTGGTGGATATAATTGTTTAGCAAGAACACCAAACCCACGACAGTATCTTTCTGCAGACAGCTTTACTTCAGAACAAATGATATCATTTAAAATGTTTATGAGATCCTTTTATGATGTATGGCCAGGTGGTGATGCTTTTGGTCATAGTGATCTTGACCAAAATGCACGGGATCCTGGATTTGATGTAAAACAATATGTACTTTCAACATTCAATAAAATAAACGTAGCTGATATTGCTGCAGCAGTTGCACCAATACTTGATGGTGAAGATGAAGCAAGATCAGCACCAGGAGAGAATGGCAGACTTGATACAAGAGACTTATTAAAGATAAGCACTAATCACTTCTTACGAGAAGATGCCGGAAGAGCATATCTCAAAATGGTGCAAGCTGCAGCTGATGATGGTGTTACATGGACTATCACAGATAGTTACAGAACATATGAAACTCAGGTTAGATTAGCACAAGAAAAAGGTTTATATAGTGAAGGTGGTTTAGCAGCAAGACCTGGCACAAGTAATCATGGTTGGGGTCTAGCAGTTGACTTAGGCGGTGGTGCTAATAAAACAGGCACAACAGAAAATAATTGGTTAGTTAATAACGCAAATAGATTTGGTTTCTTTACAATACCTAGAGAACCGTGGCATTGGGAGTATAGAGGATGACGACATCAAGAGATGGGCTAGAGGATAGAGTTCGTAGGTTTGGTAGAGGTTTCACTGAAGGACAAGGTACAGAAGGAGATGCTTGGTCAGATCCTGATAAACAATATCCTAATAATGATTATGATAATAAACCTTCTACAAACACAACAGCAAGATCAGGGTTACAACATAACCTTAAAATTGGTGCTGGTGTAAACTTAACTCCATTAGGTTCAAGCGCACCTAATAGTTCTGATACTAATCAGTCAGTCAGTGGTCATGTATTTGAAATGAATGATACACCAGGTGCAGAACGTGTTCTTATGAAACATAATACGGGGTGTGGTATTGATATTAGACCAGATGGTACTATTGTTGTTGTTGCTGGTGCTAGAAAGGTAGAAGTTACTCACGGTGAACAAACTGTTGTAGTAGAAGGCGATGGTACACTTACCTATAAAGGTAATCTAACACTGAATGTAGATGGTGACTTTGAAGTCAACTGTAATAACTACAAAGTAAATGCCAAAGGTAACAAGACAGAAAAGATTGACGGCAATAGTAGAACAAGTGTATTTGGTAATTTTGGTCATAAAGTATCCGGTAACTTTTCTCAGACTATCGCTGGTTCATCAGTAAATACGTTCTTAGGTAACACTACGAACGCAGTTAAAGGAACATACAAGACTGCTGTAGAAGGTGATATTATCCAAGCGGCTTCTGGTAATATGGAACAAACCGCTGAAGCTAAACTGATACAATCTGCACCTGATATTAATATGGCAGCACAGTCGCTATCATTGTTTGGTGACACTGGTACTATCGGTGGTGAGAATATTATTGCTTATGTAAAGAACATATATGGAGTATCTGGTGACTTTAGTGCTAGATTTAAAGCACCTGTATTTGAAGGAGACTTGGAAGGTAATGCAAGAACAGCAACTACAGCTGGTACATCACTACATCAAACATATCCAGATGGATCTGGACCAGGATATTCACCAAGCACAGGTTCTAATCCAAACTATCCTGTAGATGATACTGAGATAGATGAAACAGCTACTGCTATGCCAACTGCAGATATTCTTAAAAATTATTTAGAAGAAGGCGATAATGGAATAAAAGAAGTTAAGATTGATATTGATAATTATCTTAAAAACATTCTAAGGCTTCGAAAACTAAGCACTGCTGATGTAAGGTCTAAGATGAGAGACACCGCTAATGCAAGTAATGGTGACTTTACTACAACACAGGTTGGTGAAGGCAATCTTTCTCCTGATTATGCATCTGCTGCACCAGCAAATGGTTATGGTAGGGTAAGAACAGCAAGAGGTATAACTCAAAACAATACTGAGTTTTTTGGTAACATAGATCCTAGTCGTAGAGCCAAGACATTTAAAACATCTCAAGGTAGACAGATATTTACACTTCTTAACCCTTTTACTTCTATAGTTGATGAAGCAGCTAGTATTACTATGAAAACTCCAATATCAGAAGGCATTACTTTGTCTAGGTTTATTGGTGGTGTAGATACAGGTCCTTTTGATAACTTAACACTTGGTCAAAAGAAACAAGTTGCAAGAAACTATATTGCTCATATGGAACTTACTAAAAGATGTATGGGTATTACTTCTAAATGGGCAGAACATGAGTTAAGAGTTATTGAAGGGTATTATGCAAAAGAGTTATATGGTTTAGGAGGACCTCCTGGGCTTACACCTGAAACAATAACACCTGAAAGTTTACTTGATCTAAGAACTAAAGGTAGAGGTGTCGTATATGAGCTATATGGTCCAGATGGTAATATAGATGCAGAAGGTACATATGATTTAATAAGTGAGTTAGCTGACGTTGGTTTATATGATAAACTTATATTAGACTATGATTCATATGATCCATCTGGTAATATTAACGTACAAATCATTGTACAAATACCAGATATACCAAAAAACTATACTATTAGATATGAGCAAATTTCTCAAACTCTATTCAATAATAAAGTACAATCTAATAACTCCTTTGTGGAGCCAATCTTTGATACAAAATCTGATGAATATATACCAGAATTACCGCCTACACAAAGAACAACTATAGTCTAAGTGTTATAAATAAAAGAAAATGATTTAGGAAATTAAATGTCTCGTGTTCTTTCCATAGAGGATAAAGATACTAACTCTCCAGCTTTAGTTACTGCTCGTACCATTAACTATTTGGATGTAGATTTGTCTTTTGAAAAAAAGCCATCTGGCGATATCTATAAGAAAGCAGATGCTGCTGCAGTAAAACAATCAGTAAAGAATATAGTTGCAACTAATAAACTTGAGAAACCTTTTAATGATGACTTTGGTGCAAATATAACAAGTTTACTTTTTGAGTTAGCTGATGACGAAACAAGTCAACAGGTTAGACAGATGATTGATAATGCAATATATGTCTATGAACCAAGGGCAGAAGTCTTAAACATAGATGTATCTGATAGAATAGATACCAATACAATAAATGTGACAGTTACTTTTAAGGTAGTAAGTACAGAAGAAGTCGTCACACTCACTTCAGTCGTTTCGAGGTTAAGATAATATGACAACTACAATTTCATCAACAGAACTTGATTTTAATACTATCAAGACAAGTCTTAAAAACTTTCTTGCCTCAAAGGATGAGTTTAATGACTATAACTTTGAAGGTGCTGGTCTTAGTAACATTCTTGATGTTCTAGCATATAACACACACTATAATGGATTGATTGCTAACTTTGCTTTGAATGAATCATATCTTTCTACTGCTCAGATGAGATCATCTCTTGTTTCTATAGCAGAAGGTATTGGTTATATTCCAAAGTCAAAGGTTGCTTCATCTGCTACAGTTCAGTTATCAGTAAATTTAGGATCACTTTCTAACAGACCTGTTACATTATCTTTGCCGACTGGTACAAAGTTTACTTCCGTAGTTGATGATATTACATATACTTTCCAAACAACACAAACAGTAACTGGTACAGATAATGGCTATGGCCTTTACCAAATGCTTACAATAGACGGTTCTAGTGATATTATTATTAAAGAAGGTACTGCAAAAGTCAAAACATTCTTTGTTGGTGCTGATAGTCTTGATGATGTATATGTAATACCAGACAAGTCTATTGATACTGAAACAGCTGTTGTAAGAGTATTTGAATCACCATCTGATACTGCTTCCAGTTCTTATATTAATATTAATAAAGCAACACAGATTGATGAGAACTCACGACTGTATATTATGAAAGAAGCACCTAATGGCTTCTATGAACTTACATTCGGCGATGGTAACACTCTTGGTCAAACACCTATAGCTGGTAATAAAATTACAATAGATTATCTTCAAGTAAAAGGTGCTGAGGCTAATAACGCAAATTCTTTTACTGCAGTAAATAAAGTAACACCCATTGTTGGTGGCGCATCATATAATGTTAATGTTATAACAAATATTAAATCTATTGGTGGCGATACAGTTGAGTCACTAGCATCTATTCGTAAGAATGCACCATTTCAGTATGCTGCACAGAATAGAATGGTTACAGCAGTTGATTACTCTACACTTGTTCTTAAAAACTTTGGAACAATCATTAAAGATATTCAAGCATTTGGTGGACAAGATGCTCTTAAACCAGAGTTTGGTGTAGTGTTCTTATCTATTGCCTTTAATGATGATGTCTCTGCAGATACAATAGCTGCAACTAAGATTAGTATTTTAGACCTGACTAAACAACTATCAGTTGTTGGTTTTGGTGTGAAGTTTGAAGATCCGGTTAAAACATTTGTTGAGACTGAGGTATTCTTCCAGTTCAACCCTAAGTTGACTGCACTCTCTATTAATAATATCCAAGATACAATACAAAATAAAGTATCTGAATACTTTAATTCAAACGTAGGTAAGTTTGGCCAATCATTCCGTAGATCAAATATGTTATCTCTTATTGATGAAGTAGATACAGCTGTTCTGTCTTCACGTGCTAACATTAAGTTACAGCAGAGAATGGTTCCTAACTTAGACATTCTTGAAGATACTACACTTAGGTTTCCAGCAACTATTGCTGAACCAGATGATAAAGAACATGTTATTAAATCTTCATCATTCCAATACCAAGGTAATGTATGTATTTTAAGAAACAAACTAAATACAACTAAATTAGAAATCTTAGAACTTGAATCACAAACTATCGTAAATGATAATGTTGGTTCATATCAAGCATCGACTTCTACTGTTAGTATTGTAGGTCTTTTAGTAGAAGAAATTATTGGTGGTACTGATTATATTAAAATTACAGCAGTACCGGCTAACCAGTCAGCTGTCAGCCCTATTAGAAATGACGTCTTAGAATATGATGCTGGTCCATCATTCTCTCAAGGCATTATAGTTACATCAACATAAGAAGTAAACATGGCTCAAGATAAAACAAGAATTGATAATAACAGGCGAAGTCTATCGTTATTGGATACACGTTCAGTAAAGAGTGTACTGCCTAGCTATTTTCTACAAGAGTATCCAAAGATTGTTTCTTTTCTTGAAGCATACTATGACTATGATCAAAACAGTAATTCACCTTCTCGTTTCTTAGATGATCTATTTAAAACAAGAGACATTACTGAAGCTGACATACAGTTACTTTCTTATATTGAAGACGAGCTATTGCTTGGTCAACAATACTTTGAAGGCTTTGAAAATAAAAGAGCTGCAGCTAAATATTCTAATACGCTCTATAGATCAAAAGGATCTCTTTACAGTATTCAGCAATTCTTCCGTACATTCTTTGGTGTCTCACCAGATGTTGTATATACAAAAGAGAATGTATTTATTGTAGGTAATAGAGATGATATAGAAGCATCAAAGATTGGCCCTGAGTCACAAAAGTATCTTACAGATGACAAGTTATATCAAGAGTTTGCTGTTCTTATTAAAGCAGATCAGCCTATTTCAACTTGGTTAGAAGAATATAAACTATTCGTCCACCCTGCAGGTATGTATGTGGGTGGAGAAGTTCAGATTGTTTCTGATAATACTGATAACAACATTATTATGCCAGATGCTACACCAGATATTGGTGGTGATCCAATAGTATTAGCTGTAGGTGACTTTGATATAGCACCAACCATACTTGATATCACATCTATTATTCCATTATCAGAAGATTCCATGGTAAGAACAGACGTAAGATCAATGGTTGAAAGATATAATACATATACAATAGAACAGATAGATAGAACATATGATAGTATTGCTGAATTTATGTCTGTTAATTCACCAACACATGATGAAGATAGTGCTGGAATTGACTTCCGTGTACCAAGAATGGATATTGATCTTGAGACATTTGATAAAGTTAATTACGTTTACTACGATTCAGACTCAGCATAACCATTATAAATAAAGATAACAGATTTAAACGAGAGTTAAAATGGCAAGACAAATTGTAAATATAGGCACTACTGCTAATGACGGAACTGGTGATACACTTCGTATTGCTGGTCAAAAGTTAAATTCTAATTTTGCCGAGCTTTACTTAGCATTAGGTGGTGACTCTGATCAGCTTTCTTCAGGAGTAACTCTTACAGACCAAGGTGTTAAGTTTGAAGGCACTAACATAGACCAGTGGGAAACAACACTAGTTGCAAGTAACCCATCAAGTGATATTACTCTTGCTCTACCTGCAGTAGGTACACAAGTTATTTCTAACACAGCGACTCAGACAATGTCTAATAAGACTTTGACTTCGCCTATACTAACAACTCCACAGTTTAATGATACAAGTGCAGATCATCAGTATATCGTATCTGTAAGTGAATTAGCAGCAGATAGAACTATCAATCTACCTCTCCTAACTGGTAATGATACATTTGCATTTGTTGATCATACACAAACTCTTACAAATAAAACTCTTACAGCACCAACACTAAATACACCTAAGGTTGGCACATCTATTAATGATGTAAACGGAGCAGAACTTATTGAAGTTACTGCAACAGCTTCTGCTGTTAACCAAATTATTATTGGTAATGCTGCAACGGGCAATGGCCCTACAATATCTTCAAAAGGTTTTGATGCAGACATTGATCTTAAACTTGGTTCTAAAGGTTCTGGACAAATTGCACACGAGAATGGTGTTAGATTTAAGGCTGAAAAGATTGTTGCATCTGCACAAGCTATGAGTCTTACAGTACCAACTACACACTTTGCAGGAACATCTAATCTTACAGGTATTACACTAGCCGATGGTAACTCTGGCGATCTTGGTGCTGGTGAGATCAAATACTTTTTTAACTCTGGCAGCGGAACTGTTGTGATTACACCTACTAGCTTGGTTGGTGCATCTTCAGTTACTGTTGCTCAAAATGAAGCTGGTTTCTTTATATGGTCCGGCTCTAACTGGCACTTGGCATCAAAAACAGTTGCTTCATAAGGAAAAACAATGGCGGCGATAATTACAGATAAACTTAAAAAGCAAGTTTTACAAGGTATCATGACTGATATAGACAGTTCTGATAATTACTATTATATTGGAATTGGTAGATCAGAAGTCTGGAATAATACAGATACTGCACCAACACCACAGAACAGCTTACGAGAAGTTAGAAACCTCGGTTTTTCTCTACAGTCTATGAAAGCAGTAGCAGATAAATCATTTGTTGTTCCAAGATATAATTGGTCATCTGGCTCTATCTATTCAGGTTTTAATGATGATCAAGCCGGCCATCCTAATCAAGCATATTATGTATTTACTGATGAGAACCATGTGTATATTTGTTTACAACCAGGACGTAATGCGGCGGGGGCTTCTGTTATATCCACTGTAAAACCTACAGGGACATCAACAAATGCATTTAAAACATCTGATGGTTACATGTGGAAATTCTTATTCTCACTAGGTGCACTTACTGTTTCTAAATTCTTAGCAGCTAACTTCATGCCTGTAACTAAGATTTTATCAACTGATGGTAATTCATCTGCATCAGAAGTAGAACAAGAAGGTATTCAGAATGCAGCAGTACCTGGGCAACTTCTAGGCTATACAGTAACAGATGGTGGTTCTGGTTATACATCAGCACCTGCAGTTACTGTTACAGGTAATGGTACTGGAGCCCAAGCAATTGCAACTATCTCTGGTAATGTTCTTACTAAAGTTGAGGTGTTAGAAGTAAACAATGCATTGGCATTTGGTTCTGGTTATAGTTATGCTGATATTGGTATTGTCGGCGGCGGTGGTACTGGTGCAACTGTAAGACCTATATTTGGTCCAAAGGCTGGTATCGGAGCAGATCCAAGAGATGACTTGAGAGCACGTGCTTTAATGTTTAATGCCAAACCAGATGGAACTGAAGATGGTAACTTTATTGTTGGTAACGATTTCCGTCAGATTGGTCTTATTAAGAATCCTAGTATGCTAAGAGATTCAGATTTTACTGCAGAAAGTGGTATTGCATTACCATATCTACAATTTGATTTGCCTACTATTACTGCAGATTTTACACCAGACAATATTATTGTAGGTGGAACAACTGGAGCTAAAGCATATGTAGATAGCTTTGACTCAGATAAGGTTTACTATCACCAGACAGAAGACACTGGCTTTGCAGCATTTCAAGAAAATGAGCTTGTCACTGAACAAGGTAGTGGTTCTGGAGCAGGTACACTAGAAGCAGCTGGGGTTGATGCAGACACAAGAGCATTTACCTTTGCTGATGTAGATCAAACATCAGGTGATGTTCTCTTTATAGATAATAGAGCAGCAGTAACAAGATCAGCTAATGCAGCAGAAGATATTAAAATTGTAATTCAAATATAATCGGTAGAAAAAATGAGTACAGACCTAACAAAAAATACATTTAGTTCAACCTATAAAGATGACTTTGCTGATAGTGATAACTATCACAGAATCCTTTTTAACTCTGGTCGTGCTCTACAAGCTCGTGAGCTTACACAATTACAGACTATTACTCAGTCTGAAATTTCTCGAATGGGTAGACATTTATTTAGAGAAGGTGGCGCAGTTAATCCAGGCGGCACTAATGTTAATAATGCATATGAATTTGTTAAATTAACAGGTGAACTGCCTGCTAATGATATTGTTGGTATACAATTTACTTCAGCATCTAACGGTATTATTGTAGAAGTTCTTGAAGCTGTAGCAAGAGTATCTGATTCAGAACCAGCCACAGTCTATGTTAAATATGTATCTTCAGGAACAGCAACAAGTGGACAGACTGCTATTAGAGTTACTGCCGGTGACACACTTACAGGTGGTGGCGAAACTCTTATAGCACAATCTACTAATACTGTTGCTAATCCAGCTACAGGTACAGGTACTCGAGTATCCATTCATGCTGGTGACTTCTTTGCTATAGATCGTTTTGTCTATGCAAGAGAACAGTCAATGATCTTATCTAAATACACCTCTGATCCAGACGCTGTAATTGGATTTAAAGTAACTCAAGACATTGTTACTGTTAATGACACAGCTGCACTATATGATAATTCTGGTGCAACACCAAACATATCTTCACCCGGTGCTGACAGATATAGAATTAGACTTGATATTGCAGATAAAGCTAATCTTGCATCTGATGAAAACTTTGTATATGTTGCTAAAATTGTTAATGGTTCAATTGTTACACAAGTTACTGGTACTGATGATTATAACAAAATAGAAGACAGACTAGCTCTTAGAACAAGTGAAGAGTCAGGTAACTATATTGCTAAAAGATTTGCTATTAATTTTGATACTAATGATTCAGACGAAAGCATATTAGATTTTGATATAACACCAGGTGTTGCATATGTAGATGGCTACAGAGCTGTTATTAACTCACCACTTAAAATTCAGGTTGATAAACCTAGAACAACTATTGTAGAAAATAATAATGTAACAGCAGCTGCATATGGACAATATATTATAGTATCTGGTAATAAAGGTTTACCTAATATTAATACATTTGCACAAGTTAATCTTTATCCTAACACAGCTGGTACTGGTACAGTAATCGGTACTGCTCGAGTAAGAGCTGTAGAGGAAGATGGTGCAAGTTATAGATTATATTTATTTGATGTACAAATTGCTTCTGGTAAAAACAAAAGAAATACTAAATCAATAGGTACTGGTTCTACTGACTATATGACAGTAGTGCTTGAAAATAATAATGCAGTATTTAAAGATGAAGCATCTACAAGTCTGTTGTTTCCAGTTCCTGGAAGTAGACCAAAGGTTCTTACAGACATTAGTCTTACAGCACAAAGATATAGAACAGAAACTTTATCAAGTGGTTCAGGTAATCTTACAGGACTTGCATCAGGAGAATTTTGGGCTGACACTGGTGATTGGATTGCAGCAACTGCTGATTCAGATATAGATGTAACCTTTACTGCAAACGGAGCTGGTACAAATACTAGTGCAATAACAGGTTCTGATGCCAACGGTACTTATGAAATACTTACTTATGTAAATAAAACTGCAGCTTCTATTAGAACTAAAGCACTTACAGAGGTAACAGAAACTATTACGCCTGATGGTTCTGGTAACTTAAACTTTACAAAAGCTGATATAAACAGTATAGTTAGAATTACTCTTGCTGACTCAGATGGTACTGATTTAACAACATCATATGACTTAGATAATGGTCAGAGGGACTTTGCTTATCTAAATGGTAGAATGATTAAGAAAGCAGGAGCTGCTACACCATCGTCTGATGTATTTGTAAGATATAAACACTTTGATCATGGTGCATCTGGTGATTTCTTTGCTGTCAACTCTTATACAGGTCAAGTTGACTATGAAGAAATTCCATCATATACACAAGCAAATGGTACAACAGTATCTCTAAGAAATGTTTTAGACTTCCGTTCATCAGTTAATAGTTCAGGTAATTTTGGATCTGGAGCTAAAATCAATGAGATGCCTAAGAATACAGGTCTAATTCAATTTGATGCAGAGTATTACCTTGGTAAAAAAGTTCGTGTGACAATTGATAAAAATAGTACTGTTAGTGCTATTAGTGGTGCAGCTAGTATTAATCCTGTATTACCACCAGCCCCAAATAACTCTTTAGATTTATTCCATGTTGATATGAATCCTTACACAGTTAGTGATACTGATCTCAGTTCAGCTACTATTAAAGCTAAAAACTTTACTATGAAAGACATTGGTAAATTAGAAGAAAGAATTGATAATGTTGAAGAAGCTACAGCACTAAGCCTTCTTGAATTAGATACAACATCATTTGCTGTTCTTGATGCTACTGGTAATAATAGAACACAATCTGGTTTCTTTGTAGATAACTTTGCTGATCAGGCTAGATCATATATGTCTGAAGATTATAGAGCTGCTATTGATCCAGAAGCTAAGATTATGCGACCATGGTTCCAAGAAGCTAACCTAAGAATGATTTATGATTCTGATCAGTCTAGCAATACAATTCTTAAAGGCGATAGTGTATATCTAAAGCATGATAATGCAAATTATGTTGATCAGCCTCTTGCAACAGAAGCAATGAATATTAATCCATTTGCTGTTATTATAAATGAAGGTTTTATTGATCTTTCACCAGCATCAGATGAATGGACTGCAATTGACAGAAGACCAGATCGTGTGGAAGATGGTGGAACAAGGCTTGTTAATAATGGAGCAATGCTTTGGAATAACTGGAGATGGAACTGGATTGGTCGTGAAGATGACTTAAATGTTGGACAAAATCTTGGAGCTGTTAATTCATCCACTATAATGAGTGAGTGGAACAATGGTAGACAAACAGTTACAAATTTTGTGCAGGTGGATAGAGTCGTTGCCTCAGAGACAGTAAGAGAGCTTGTCAATGATCGTGTGTTAGATGTTGCATTTATTCCGTTTATGCGATCTAAGAAAGTTAGTTTCCGTGCACAAGGACTTAAACCTAATACTCAAGTATATGCTTTCTTTAATAACAAACCAGTTGCTGATTGGGTAAGATCAGAATCATTTACTAGATTTGCTACTACTGCTGACGATTTTGGTAATAGATATAACAGAGCAACTGAACACCCTGATGGTAAGTCAACACTTACAACTGGACCTGATGGTTCTATTGAAGGTTCATTCTTTATACCTAGTACAGATGCAATTAAATTTAGAACTGGCACACGTGAGTTTAAATTACTTGACATTAGTGTACCTAATGATGAAGGCGCAACATCAATTGCAAAAGAGCCTTTCTCATCAACAGGTATTTTAGAAACTAGACAAGCAACAGTTACGTCAACTAGAACATTAATTATCTCAACTGTCACCTCGGTCAGCACCTTTACTAGACGAAGAGATCCTTTAGCGCAAACATTCTTTATTGATGAAGCTGATGGTATTTTTGTAACTAGAATTGGTGTTAAGTTCCAAACTAAAGATACAACAGTTCCTGTGATGATGCAAATTAGATCAACTGTAAATGGTGTTCCATCATCAGATGAGATTATACCTAATGGAGTCAAGGTTCTTTCACCTTCTGATGTAAATATATCAGCTGATGCTAGTGCAGTAACTTACTTTGAATTTGATGAGCCAGTTTACTTAAATGGCAACATGGAATATTCTATTGTTCTACTTGCTGATTCTATAGACTACAATGTGTATGTAGCTAAAGCTGGTGATCTATTGCTTAACTCTACAGAGCTAAGAGTTGCTAAACAACCTACACTAGGTTCATTGTTTAAATCTCAGAATAGTAGAACATGGACACCAGATCAAGAAAGAGATTTAACATTTACTATTGATCGTGCACAGTTTACTTCCACAAGCGGATCTGTTATATTAGAAAATGCAGCAACACCGTTAATGCTATTAGACAATAATCCTTTAGACACTACGAACTCAAGTGGTACAATTGCTGTTCTTGCATTTGGCCATGGGTTTACAGTAGGTGACTCAGTAACAATTGCAGGTTCTGAGGCATTCGGTGGAATAGCTGCAGGTAATATTAATGGCACAAGAGCAGTTACTAAAGTAGATGGTACAGGCTTTGAGTTTGTGGCAGGTGCATCAGATACTGCTAGTTCTACTATAAGTGGCGGCGGAGCTAATATTACAATTACAAGAAACATTTTGATGGATACAGTAGTACCTTATGTTGAGACACTTTCACCACCTAAGACTTTAATTTCACACTCAGCTAAATTTACAACAGGTAAATCTTATGCTGGATCTGAAACTGCTTATGATAAAGAAACTGTCTATGGAGCTGTATCAAATAGAAACAATAATAACTTTACACATCCTATGATGATTGCTTCTACAGCTAATGAAGCTGCATCTGCTTTATCTGGTAATAAATCTCTTACATATAAAGTTGATTTACAAACAGCATCTCTATTTGTTGCACCAGTAGTTGATCTTCAACGTGCTTCTATAACAGCTGTAAACAATTTAGTTGATCAACAGGTTGCAAGTGGCTCTGGTGGTAATATTCCAATAGCTTATATTGCTGAAACAAACCCAACTGGTGGTTCACATCTATCTAAACATCTTACACAACCTGTGGCTCTTGATGAGTCAGCCGTTGGGTTAAAGATTTTAATTGGTGCAAATAGACCATCTACAGCAAGCTTTGATGTTTACTATAGAACAAATGCTTCAGACACTGCTGCTGCAGGTAGCTTACTTGACTCATCTTATGTACTAGCTACACTTGAAACTGAAATGCCTTCAGATGAAAATCCTAATGCATTCAGAGAGTACAGATATTTAGTAGGTGGTGATGACGGAACTATGAATGCTTTCTCTCAATTCCAAGTTAAGATAGTATTAAAATCAAGTAACACATCAAGACCTCCAGTCATACAAGACTTGAGAATAATTGCTCTGAGTGTATAATGTTAAAAGTTAAAGGACACTCTAATCTAGTAAGGGACCCAAAATCGGGTGCCATAATTAATATAAATAGAAGTGAGATAGAAGCGGCACGTGAGAGAAAAAGATTACGAGCTGTAAAAGCAGACGAAGAAAAACAACTGAAGGAAGATGTGAGCTTACTAAAGAATGAAATGAGTGAAATCAAACACCTCCTTGGTAAACTTGTAGAGAAAATATAAATGGCTAGAACAACAGTTAATCTAACAGATACAATTGCCGACTTTAAAGATAAAGTAAATGAGGTTTCCTATAAGGTAGGTGATCTTGATCTTATGTCTACATCAGGGGCTGACAGTGATATAGTTCAGGCTATTAATTCGCTAGACTCAGATATAGGTACAAGAGCTAATCTCACTACAACAGCAGATCAAAGTTTAGTAGATGCCATTAATGAGCATGATACAGAACTAGGTACTATCACATCAGCTGCAATGGGAACAATAGCTAGTACAGTATCTGGTGCTATTAATGAGCTGGACTCAGATAGAAATAGACTTGTAGCATATACATCTTTACCTCTGGCTCTAAATACGACAGCACAAACATTAGGTGCTGCAATCAATGAGCATAATACTAATATTGGTAATATGTCTTTAAACACAACTGCCACAAATTTAACTGCAGCTATTAATGAACATGATGCAGAATTAGATAAACTAGGTACTATTACATCAGCTGCAATGGGAACATCTGCATCTACTGTAAGTGGAGCTATTGCAGAACTACATTCTGAAATAGATTCAGCAGAAAATGTTGCTGGCTCTTTAAGTAATTTGATAACAACAGCTAAAGGAAGTTTAGTTGATGCTATTAATGAAGTTAGAATACTAGGTTTAGATTCAAGTGAAATTTCTGACATCTTTACTGCAGTCAATACTGGTACAGGATTTGGTTCACTTACATTTGACGGTGCTGGTGGATACTCTTTTGCTAAAGTAACAAATGATAATATTAGAAGTGCTATATCAGCTGGAGAAGGTATTGATATTGCTTCTGGTTCTATCTCAGGTGAAGATGCTACTACAACTAATAAAGGTATTGCTAAGTTTAATACCGGAAACTTTAGTGTTGCATCTGGTGATGTAACTATTAAAACAGGTGGAGTAGCTGCAACACAGTTAGCAACAAATGCAGTAACGTCTGCTAAGATTAATGGCTCTGCAGTAACTTCTGCTAAGATTGCATCTAGTGCAGTTACTTCAGCAAAAATAAATAACAGTGCAGTAACTTCTACTAAGATTGCAGATGATGCAGTTACATATGCTAAACTACAAAACTTAACTACAGCAAATAGAGTATTAGGATCAACAAGTACAGGTCTTATTGGAGAAGTTCAAGTAGCATCAGCAATGATTGCAAATGATGCAGTTACTTCTGGTAAGATTGCAGATGATGCAATTAACTCAGAACACTATGTAGATGGTTCTATTGATCCAGCTCATCTTGCATCAAATGCAGTAACAGAAGCCAAGATTGCTAGTAATGCTGTCACTTCTGGTAAGATTGCTACCAATGCTGTAATAACTGATAAGATTAATGCTTTGGCTGTTACTACTGCTAAGATTGCAAATGATGCAATCACGCAGACTAAGATAGCAGAAGATGCTGTAGGTACTACAGAATTAAATAATCTTCAAACTTTTAAAATATTTGCAAGTAACGGAACATCAGTTTTAAAAACAATATATTATCCAGGAACTTAATAAATGGCTGAAGTAATTCCACTTATACTGGATGGGTCGTACAATCTTAAAGAGATGACATCGAGTCAGATAACTGCAGTACAAAATAGATGCAGATATTTATATGGAGCTTCTCCATCCGTAACTCTTTCTCGTGTTTCATCAAGTGGTAATTTAGGCACTATTACTGATACTCGTAAAAAATCTGGTACTGCTCACGTATCAACAGGTAACCAAGATACTAATGATGATGGTGCGGCTGAATATGTACAAGAAGGTTCCACAGGTGAACCACAAACAATAACAGTTGATTATGCTAGAATAAGTGAGACAAGAGCTAATACGTCTGCTAGTGTAGATACTAATAGTATTGCATTTCCTATATATCAAAATGGTGGTAATATTCAAGCCATGACATTAACTGATGTGTATGATACATTTATCTACCCTGCTATAGATACTATTACAAGTAGTAGTCAACCACAACCAGGCACATATTATATCCACACAGGAACTTCACTATCTGGATATTCAGCAGTAAGCACATCAACAGTATTTTCTGACACAAGGGCAAATCTTGCTAATTTTTCTAATAATAGTATTGGTACAGCTGGTACAACTCAAGACGGTGGTACACCTTCAACTATTACCAACTACTATCTTTTAGCAGCTAATAATATAACAGCTCCGTCTATGGAACAGATGCTATTTATTAGAAATTCTGATAAAAACATAGAACAGTATACACAAGCAGAAATGGATTCATGGTTGGAAAATTGTATGAGACACGCTGCTTCTGAAATAACAGGAACTAAAATATCTTATAACTTTAATGGCAGTGGAGTTAATCAAGGTTCAGGTATGGCAAATACAATTTTAAACGGATCTGGTAACTACCAAACAAGATTTGTTAATGCTAATGATTATCGCTCACAAGAATTTCCAAACGGTTCTCAAACTACTGCTGCAACTCATAGACTTAAAATTAATCAGGTATAAAAATGACAATACATAACTTAGAAATAGATACAGCACATTTTACTAATAATGAGCGTACAGATATTGAAGTACTGCTTGTCTCTGAGGAATCTACTGATGATAATTTAGTTATGATTCCATACAGCATTGAAGCTAAAGAAGGCGATGCCGATTATGAATGGTTAATTAGTAAGATTGACATTGATCAAATTCATGAGAACACATTTAATAAAATGCGTAGTGAAAATGAAGCATTCAAAGAAACCATTATAGCTACTGGTATAGAAATGGGTCTTATATTTGATAGTAAGGGTGTGAACAGTAATCTACATGAAGCGCTTGTAGATACTTTGTTTGAGCCATTCGTCGAAGAAGATATGAAAGAAAAACTATTTCTAATGAAACTTAAACTCTTTGAGGTAGAGGATATTAAGTCTAGTAAAGATAGAGAACTAAAGGCTAAACTAAGAAAGTCAAAAGACTTCTTATCAGCTATTAAGTATGCAACAATGATTGCACTACCTGAAGAATAGATCAAATTTCTTATGAACAAAATGTAAGAAGTGTGCAGCTGCAGTCATGTTCTGCTCATTGTGATCTAGTATAAAGTTCCAAGGCATTCCAATATTAGTAAATGGTACGTTGTATTTCTCTATTACATAAGAGAATATAACCTCGTTGTTTAATATCCAATTCTTAGAGATTTGTTCTGGATATAGATTATCTTCCAACGAATCATTAAATGTACATACAGCTTCTACTGATCTCTCAGCAAAATTAAGATTACGAACACAGTCTGCATTCATTACAATAACGGCTGTATTAATACAACTCTGAGTTCCATTTATATCATGTAAGAGTAACATGGCTTTTTTATTATGAGCCTTTGTGTACATATCCATGGAATTCCATTCAAAGTTATCATTAAACCTATCACGCAATTGCTCATTATCAATGTCTGCAACTTCTATATTAAATGCACATACTTTGTTTAGATCAAATCTTTCAAAGATGTTTACTGTAGTATTAGGTATCACATCAAAGTCGATATACATTATCTCGTCATATTCATTACGCAGCTTTTCAAACATATTAAGTTTCTCAAACTGTACATCAATATAATCTGTTGAATACGGTTTAAACAGTTTGTAGTCAGCACCAACAGCTGTGGCATAGTCTCTATGTTTTTGCTCGATATGATATGCATATTTCCTAAACTGTTCTCTTTTAAATGTGGGAACAGATTCGTGATCAGCAAGATCATTTCTATATAAGCTGAATATTATTCTTTTCACACCATTGCCTTACATAGTCAAAGTCTTTACTTACACAATGAATAAACTTTGCATTCTTTGTTATATAACTCCATTTATCCATAAAGAAGTGCCACTGTTCTCCTAAGACTTGATACTCGACTTCATTCATATAAGTCTTATATCCCCATATAGTTTCGTTATCATATCCGAACATATAACTTATAGACTCAGGGTAGAAATCTGGATCTGATATCATATTAGACATTATGTCTAGTGTTTCTTCAAAGTTATCAAAGTATCCTAACTTATCTAAGTGTTCTTTTCTTGCACCTACTATTGCTGTATTAAATACATCTGGTTCATCTACCCACATTCCACTTTCACCAAGCATACATCTACTGTTCCACATCTTAGCCATAGGTGATCTTACATGGTGTGTATAGTTATGAGTCTGTAGTTTGTTTATAGGCTGTTGTCCTGTGGCAGTACCAGTCATAAGAGCAACACCTTTAGACAAGTCTATCTCTTCAAAGAAGTTAAGGTCAGTCACGGGTATCACATCTATATCTAAATATAATACCTCATCATAGGTTTCAGATAAATTGTGTAATAGTTTTATCTTCCAAAAATTAACTATATTATAATATGATACATCTGGATAGTTATCATTAAACCATTCAGCGTATTCATCAAACTCTTTATCTTTTACAAAATGTTTATAGTCAACACCAATTGATTTAGCATATCTTTGTTGACTTGCTAGTAACCATTCATAGTTATCTGCAAACTTGTCCTTAGAATCATGATGCGATACAAGTTTTTCTTTAGGTATGTCTATGTAAAAGCTGTAGATTACCCTATGCATAGCCTATCACCATAAATCTTTTATAACCATTTGGCATATCTAAAGTACCTTTATATAATATTTCTTTGAGACCCGTGTTTATCACTAACTCATCTTCAGAATTTACACAGTTAATATGATCTGGTACATGAAACATATTATTACTTTGTACAGCAAAGAGACATTTAGGTTTATACTCTTTCTTTGCTAGTATAGTATGTAATGGTGGCATATGCTCAGATGATGTATTAATAACCAAGTCTGTTTCTATATCGCTCAGATGATATTCTCTAATATCTTGACAATGAGTATCTACTAATTCTCTTGAGTTAAGTTTCCTACAAACACTTAGAGCATTTTCATCTAAGTCTATATTTGTTATTCTTTCTACAGGAAAGGAAGATATTAGAAGACTTGATATAGGGTGAGCAAACCAGCCTCCCCATAATTGGAAATTTTTTAATTTAATTCCAATTTTTATAACCTCATCTGTTAACCATTCTTTAGATGCAACTTGATTAGGAGACATACTATCTAAGAAATGTTTAGTATCTCCATTAGATAGTTCACACTCCCATAGAGCTTCCCATACCTTTTTTGAAATACCAGTAGTATTTTTATTTTTATTCCAGTAATGTTCCATACCTTGATAACCATAGTCATCTAGTAGATATTCGCCGTTATTCTTATCACGTCTCCAACCATTAAAAATACAGATAGTATAATTTGGCATACTATAATAACCTTTGATGTCACCATATGTGTAACAGTTATCTTTATCAACACCAAACAGTCTGGAGTATATTAGCTTTTCTGGAAATGTGTTTATATCTTTTATCTCATGGTATAAGAAGCCGTCTATGCCATTATATGCCCAAGTATAGTGATCAATATCTTCTTCAAACTTATTCCATATATGAGATAGATCACCACTCCATGCCATAACTGAAGAGTTATAATCCATATCATTACCTTTTAGCTCGTAGTCTTTCCAAAAGGCTTTTACCATACAGAGCTTGCCTGGTCTTATACTATCAATAATAGGTTGGAGATTGTTTTGTATAACTACATCAAGGTCAAAGAACATATGTTGCCCTGCTTCTTGGTCAAACAGAGTTAGCTTCCACCACCAGTTTTTTAAACCTAAAGAAACATCTAAAGGTTTTATCTGTATGTCTTCATGTATATTATCTGAGTTTTCTGTGTGACAAACAAATGTAAATGGTATGTCTATGTTATTAGATACCATTCTATATAATCTGTTTACATGTTTATAACTAAACTTGTCACCCCATTTTACGCATGATATAATCATTAATCACCAATATATCCATTTCAGTTCTATTAAAGGTACTTATAGCTTCCTCTGGAGTCTCTACAATAGGCTCTTGACAATTAAAGCTAGTGTTAAGTAACATAGGCACTCCAGTAATCTTATAAAATTCATTAATTATATCATAGAACTTTTGATTCTGTTCTCTATTTACTGTTTGTATTCTAGCAGTATTATCGACGTGTGTTACACCAGGAATCTTATCAGACTTTACTTTTACTATTCGAGACATATAAGGGCTTGGTGATTTAGTATCAAAGTAATCTTGATAATGTTCTTCAAGCACAGATGGTGCAAAAGGTCTAAAGTCTTCACGTTGTTTTATTGTGTGATTAATAATACTTTTTATATCAGGGTTTCTAGGATCTGCGAGAATACTTCTATTACCTAATGCTCTGTGGCCACTCTCAGACTTACCTTGGAACCAACCAATAATCTTGCCATCAGCAATAGCTTGAGCAACTTCTTTAATATCTACTTTATCATCACCAATAAATTCATACTCTTTACCTGCATACACATCTGGTATATGAATATTGTTATTAAGAGTATAATCTGCATGCATATATGTACCAAGAGATTGACCCTCGTCACCAGGTGCTGGTGGAACAAATACATTATTCCAAGCCTTGTTTAATAGTTCGTTCATATAACCATTATATCCTACACCACCTGCAACACAAAGATTATCACTTGTTTTGTGTTTAAGTACATAGTCCTTAATACGTTCTTCGGTTGCCACTTGTAGTGTATGTGCTATATCTTTGTGTCGAAATGCATTTAAATCTTTATGTGTTGACCTCCATTTTGGTAATGTATCTAATTCCCAATAACCGTCAAAAATCATATGTATTTGCTCTTTATATCTACCATATGCAGCAAGACCCATAAGTTTACTTGCACCTAGATTACCAAAGCCCATTTCTTTTGCAAGATAATTCCAAAGGATGCCTATTGACATATCTTTAGATAAATCAGTAATATCTCCATTCTTATTACAAAAAATACAATTAAACTTCCAACCTCTACCATCAATAGCAAGAATGTCGCTTTCTTTATAACCAGATGATAAAAATGCATATACTGCGTGTGATTGATGATGATCAATATAATATTGATTATTTTTTCGTGCATAGTCCCATAGGTTGTATGGTCTAAAATCTAAAAATTCTTTTGGAAATTTAGGATCACCAATTTGTTGTACACCACCTATTGTTGTAGTATAAGCAAAAATTTCGTGATCGTCTGTTTTAAATGTTTCATTATAGAATTTTTGACCAGCGCTATTATCATTTTGGTTCATCTTATCTGCTGTAGAATGGTGCGGATAAGAATCAAAGTGATGAGGTACATTATGCTTTAAACGGCTATATCTCTCTACTTGATTGTGAAATACTCCATCATAAGTATTATGATCATGAGGTCCATATGACGCACTAAAGATTTTCATAGATATATTTTCCAATTTTTTCATGACCAATATCTGATGGGTGCTTGTCTGATTCACTTATAAAATCCGGAGTCCATCCATTATGAAATCCAATTGTTTTAGCTTGTACATTATCTCTATCTTTACTATATAATTCAATCATTTGAAAACTTGTATAATTAATACCACGGTGCCTACAAAGATCACTTAACATTTTCTTATATCTATTAGTTCGTTCAAGGTGGTATTTTAAATCCCCTCTTAAATCTTGTCTATCATTTGTCCAATGGCCTCTTACTTTATAGTCACGTCTTTCACTTTTAGACCATGCTGCAATTACCATAGATGGTTTTTTATCATTTTTTATAATTGCGTCATATAAGCTGCAGAAAATATATTCGTTACCAGCACCGCCTTTTCCTAGATTAATAAGTTCCATATTTAACTTATCTGCTACATAATGGCACCATCTTTTTTGTATTTTATCTTTACTAGGAATATGTTCTGTGTAGCTACAACCGCTTACCAATAAAACCATTATACAGCTCCAGCTTCCATTATTCTTAGTATTTGTTCTTGAGGTCTCTTATCTATGTACTCAGTACAGCCTATACAATACTTCTCAAAGCCGAATAGTTCAAAGTTCATCATCTTTTGTAGGTTCTCGTATGTTACATCAAACTGTTTAGAACCTTTGATTACTTTCTTACTACAGTGTCTTATCTTTTGTATCTCAAAGTCTATCACTGGTACCTTTGGAAAAGCAGCACACATACGTCTATCAAATTCTGGTGCTTGTGTTGTTTCAGTCCAATCCGGAGACCTTGAATTAAACTCTTTAAGTAAAGTGTTCTTATGATCTATCTCAGATAAGTCATGGTTATCTCTATGAGCAAAGTATCCTGGTGTTTTTATAATAAGATTATAATTGTTTAAATCA
>ENA-UZWV01003536-UZWV01003536.1-metagenome-genome-assembly--contig:-Day-3-1m-contig-3536_pt3 | contig 29510 bp, 27 predicted proteins | sample MGYA00260342_ERZ794902 | MGnify/ENA metagenome assembly ERZ794902
TGTTATGCTGCAATGAATGATGACTTCAATACTCCAATCTTAATTGCTGAGCTATTTAGTGCAGTTAAATATATCAACCAAATTAAAGATAACAAAGCGAGTATAAGTGACCTAAATCTGATTTTGCTTAAAGAAGTAATACATCATTTTGTTTTTGATATTTTAGGGCTTAAAAACGAAACTTCAAATGACCAAAACCAAAAACTTGGTGCAACAGTTGAACTATTAATAAAGATGCGAAATGAGGCCAGAGCTGAAAAAAACTTTGCACTTTCAGATAAAATTAGAGATGAATTAATTGAAATAGGGATTCAACTCAAAGATAGCAATGATGGCACTGCATTTACTATAAATTAAATAAATGAAGACAATTTTCATTGCACCATTTTTATTCATAATAAAGACTTATCAAAAACTAATCTCTCCTTTTTTACCTTCAAGTTGCCGTTTTCAGCCTACTTGTTCTCACTACGTGAAAGACGCCTTACTAGTTCATGGACTTATAAAAGGAAGCTTTCTGGGAATCAAGCGTATTTTAAAGTGCCATCCTTGGGGAGGGTCTGGACATGACCCAGTTCCAAAAAAATAAAATAATATTTAATAAGTTTTAGCTAAGTTCTAGATTCATCTCAATTTTCTATATTTACAAACTAAATTAACAACTATGTATTTGATACAAACCATATGGGATCCTGCTTCAGATGGCATTGCTCTTTTTGGAAATTTTAAAATTCACTACTACAGCCTTATGTGGATGGCTGCCTTTGTTACTGGGTGGTATATTATGAAAAAAATATACAAAAATGAAGACCAGTCAGATGATAAACTTGACGGCCTGTTCATGTATTCTGTTTTAGGAATTATGATTGGTGCGCGACTAGGACATGTAATATTCTATCAATCTGAATTATTTAGAGAAGATTTTCTAAGTGTATTTCTTCCTTTTCGTTTTAGCGGAGGATTTGAGTTCACTGGATTTCGTGGACTGGCTAGTCATGGAGCAGCTATTGGCATGATTATATCTATGTACATATATAATAAAAAAATACTGAAAAAATCTGTACTCTGGATACTTGACCGTGTGGTTATTGCCTCCGCTTTAGGAGCCGTATTTATCAGAATTGGGAATTTTTTCAATTCTGAAATGATCGGAAAGCCAACTGAAGAAGGATTCCCTTTAGCAATTATATTTCGGCAATTAGATAATGTTCCCAGGCATCCTGGACAATTATATGAATCATTTGGGTATGTATTTGTATTTATAACACTCTTCTTGTTATACTGGAAAACAAAAAAGAGTACACAGACAGGCTTTTTATTTGGACTTTTCTTAGTGCTTTTAATGTCCGTAAGGGTCTTTGTTGAGCAATTTAAAATTGCACAGATTGACAGTCGAGAAGACTGGATATTAGACTTAAATACTGGACAGGTATTAAGCATCCCTTTTGTCGTTTGTGGGCTTTATTTTATGTTTTTTTATAAACCAAAAACTACTTAGTTTATCAAACTTTACTCGCACTAAAAAAGCCACTTAAATAAGTGGCTTTTTTTATAACGATTAATAGAAATCACTACCCTTTTTTATCCAAGCGATTTAAAGTGTCATGCATTATTGGTGTTGCAATAAATAACGATGAATAAGTTCCAACTAGAACACCGACAATAAGTGCAAATAATAAACCTCTAAGCGAGTCGGCGCCAAAAGTAAACATCGCTAATAACACAACCAAAGTGGTTAAAGATGTATTTAATGTACGACTCAAAGTACTACTTAAAGCGCTGTTGACTACTTTATCAAATCTCCAACTAGTATGCTCGTTTAAGTATTCTCTAATTCTATCAAATACAACCACAGTGTCATTTAAAGAATATCCGATAACAGTTAAAATAGCCGCTATAAACGCCTGATCGATCTCCATGCTGAATGGTAAGAATTTCCATGCAATTGAGAAAATTCCTAAAACTATTAAAACATCATGAAATACTGCGGCTACAGCGCCCAATGAGAACTGCCATTTCTTAAATCTAAACAAGATGTAAAGAAAGACTACTATTAGGGATCCTAAGATAGCCCAGACAGATGATTTTTTTATATCATCTGCTATAGTTGGACTTACTTTTCCTGAATACATTTTACCGACATTGTTCTCAGCATTTATAAACTGAATATAAGTTGTCTTTGGTGGTAAAAACGGCACTAATGCTTCATATAGTTTTTGTTGAACCTCTTGGTCAACTTCAGCAGAATTTTCATTCACTTTATACTTAGTAGATATTTTTAACTGATTTGCGCTCCCTATCGTTTTAACCTCGGCACTATTAAATACTTCATTTAAAGCTGACTTAACTTTTTCAGTATTCATGTCTTGTGCAAAACGTACTGTATATGTTCTTCCTCCAACAAAGTCTATTCCTTGGTCCAAACCAGTAGTAAATAACGAAAAGAGACCAGTAACTATAATTGATCCTGAAATAAGGTAAGCTATTTTACGTTTTTTAAGAAACTTAATGTTTATCGATCTAAATAAACCTTTTGTCATCCCGGTTGAAAATTCTAATTTACCTCCACGATTTAAGTGCCAGTCAATTAATAATCTTGAAATAAAAATTGCTGTAAATAACGACGTTAAAATACCAATTAACAAAGTTGTTGCAAATCCTTTAATAGGTCCCGATCCAAATACATATAATATTAATGCTGTAAGGCCGGTAGTGATATTCGCATCTAAAATGGATGACAGTGCATTACTAAATCCATCTCTAACAGACTCCTTGTAGCCTTTACCTTTAAACAGTTCTTCACGAATTCGCTCATAAATAAGAACATTTGCATCAACTGCAATACCAATTGTTAAGACTATTCCTGCAATTCCTGGTAACGTTAAGACAGCTCCAAGGCCGGAAAGAATACCAAAAATTAATATAATGTTAAATAGTAAAGCAATATTTGAATAAATTCCTGCTTTGCCATAGTAAAATAGCATCCATAAAAGCACTAATGCTAATGCAATTAAAAAAGATTTCATTCCACTATCTATAGCTTCCTGTCCTAAGGAGGGCCCTACTTCTTCAGCTTGTACTATATCAGCAGATGCGGGCAATTTACCAGCTCTTAACACATTTGCTAAATCAACAGCTTCGTTCAAGGTGAAGGAACCTGATATCTCTGAGTTACCTCCAGCTATTGGACCAGTTGTAACACCCGGAGCTGAATATACTATTTCATCCAAAACAATTGCAATTTGACCAGCCGTATTAAATGCATTTCCAGTCATATCTTCCCATACTTTAGCTCCTTTAAGGTTCATTTGCATCGAAACACTTGGGCTTCCATTTTGCTGGAATGCTTGACGAGCATCAGTGATTACAGCACCACTAAGTGGGGGAATGTTATCTCTATTTCCTTTAAGAGCATACAATTCAATTAGTTCTATAGTCTGAGAATCTTCTCCAACAGTTTGTTGAATTTGTGGGATCCCCCATACAAACTTTGCATAACGTTGTTCTGCTGTTAATAAAGCGCGTACTTGAGGATTATTAAGATAATCCGTAACAAGTTGTTTGTCTTTTTGTTCAAAAGAAGCGATTACAGGACCACCACTGTATCCAGGCGCACGTATTAAGTCAAACAATGGATTTTGTTCTCCCTCTTCCCCTGTTTCAGCATCAGTATCTCCAATGATATCAGAGATGGCATCAGCTTCAGATTCTTGAGTTTGGTCTAAATCGCCACTAACCTCAGTATCAACAATTTCTTTTAAAATATCATTGGCTTGAAAAATAAATGTTCCAAATTCTTCTCCTTTGTAAGCATCCCAAAATTCTAATTGAGCTGTACTTTGTAATAATCCTTTAACACGTTCAATTTCTTTCGCTCCTGGCAATTCAACCAAGATACGACCAGAATTTCCTATACGTTGAATGTTTGGCTGTGTCACTCCAAACTTATCAATACGCTTGCGCAAAACCTCAAAAGCCGATACAATAGATTCATCAATTTTAGCTGAAAGTACAGGCTTAACTTCATCATCTGACATATCAAATGTGACTTCTTCGCTTAATGTACGGTTGGCAAAAATATCCGGGGACGCTAATTTAGTTTCACCTTCAATTGATTCAAAAGCAACAAAGAAATCTTCTAAGTAAGTGTTTTGACTATCTTTCTGAAGCTCTTCTGCGTCACTTAATGCTTTTCTAAATACAGGATCCTTACTACCATTGGCCAAGCCAACAAGAATGTCTTTAACCGATATTTGAAGAATTACATTGATTCCTCCTTTAAGATCCAAACCAAGATTCATGGCTTTCTCTTTAACTTCATCGTAGTTAAACTCCGCGATTCCAATATTAAAAACTTTCTCGTTTTTTAGGGAGTCTAAATACTTAGCTTGTTCTAGCGCTCGCTTAGCGTCATATTCAGATTCTGAATCAGAAATCTTCTCAATAGCAAACTGCTTTGCATTATCTTCTATTTGATTTGCTTTAAAACTAAATGATAATTGGTAAATACTAACCAAACCAAATAATAGAGCAAATAACTTTACGGGTCCTTTATTTTGCATTATGAATTGTTTTTGTATGCTTTAATTTTTAATAAACGAGCAAATATATGATTTACGATGTAATTTGACAATAGTTTCCTTTGTTTTCAACAAAAGATGATTAAGAACACTGTTAAGAAGTCAAATTCAAAATTAGACTAAAATATACCTAAATCTCTAATAATGAGTTTGTTTTTTTGACGCCTTCAGCGCTTTCGTATAAATGTGCTTTATCACTATCGCTTAACTCAATTTCAACAACATCTTCAATTCCATTAGTTCCCAGGACAACAGGCACTCCGATACACAAGTCAGACAAACCATACTCTCCATCAAGAAATACTGAACATGGAAATATTTTTTTCTGATTGCATGCAATTGATTGGACTAGGCCACTAACTGCTGCTCCGGGTGCATACCACGCAGAGGTCCCTAAAAGCTTGGTTAATGTAGCTCCTCCTACCTTGGTGTCTTGTTTAACCTGTTCTAATCTCTCTTTTGAAATAAATTCTGATACCTTAATACTGTTACGAGTTGCGTGTGAAATTAAAGGTACCATACCTATATCGCTATGACCACCAATAACCATTCCGTCTACATCACTAATAGGTGCACCTATAGCCTCAGCCAATCGAAACTTAAAACGAGCTGAATCAAGAGCCCCACCCATTCCTATAATTTTGTGTTTTGGAAGCCCCGTTACCTTGTGCGCTAAATATGTCATGGTATCCATAGGATTACTTACTACAATGAGAACAGTGTTTGGTGAGTGTTTTACCAAACTTGTAGATACTGTTTTAACAATTCCTGCATTAATACCTATCAACTCTTCACGAGTCATTCCAGGCTTTCTAGGAATACCTGAAGTTATTACACAAATATCACTATTTGCAGTTTTGATATAATCATTGGTAGAACCTGTTATCTTTGTGTCAAATCCATTTAGAGAAGCACACTGCATTAAGTCCATTGCTTTGCCTTCTGCAAAACCTGCTTTAATATCTAATAAAACGACTTCTGAAGCAAAATTTTTAATTGCAATGTACTCTGCGCAACTTGCACCTACGGCGCCTGCGCCAACTACTGTTATTTTCATAATTTTTATTTTGTATTACTGTAATTAATTATCTGATACTAAAGGCAACTCCTGCCGATGCTGTATTGTATTCTTGTATGGTATAGTCTGCAAAAATCTTAAAAAATAATAGATTAAAACGTGTTCCAATTGTTGCTCGTGATCCGCTAGAGCTAAAACTCAAATTGATAGGGTCTGATATGTTTTCAATAATAGTACCAACCGAGTTTTGATTTGAATCTTGAAGACGATAAGACAATGTGTAATCTCCATTAACATTAAAATTAGATGTACCATAATTATAACCCACTCCAGCATAAATTGTAAAAACTCTTAAATTCAGAGAACCCAATGCCTGTACGGTCCATGTATCTAAATTAAAGATGGCATTTCCGTCTGTAACAGAAATTTGATTAGACAAATTTTTATCAATCGCATACTCAATATTTGATTTTGAATAAGCTCCCATAATTGAGATACTATATGGAAGCTTGCCTAATATCCCTAGGTATTGCGTCAAATCATGTTGAACTCCAATACCTATTGAACTTCCATTTACTTTAGAATCATAATTTAAATCTGGCACATATCTTAAGTTCACTTCTGTTCTATATGGCAATCCTAATCCTAGCTGGACAAAGGGAGTTGGCACTGCGTTAATAGGCAAATCTTTAGCTACACCACCAGGCATAGTGAATGAACCAACCTTATAGTCACCGCTTAAAGCTGGTATTGAAACATTGAATATGGTCTCTGACTCATTATCACTTAATACTGTTGGTAACTCAGAATAACCATCAGCAACTGAAATATAATTGTAGTCAGTAGAAGCAAAATCAAACATTTGATCTTTTGAGGGTACAAAAGAAGCATTAAAACCAATGGTGATATCAAAACCAAATTTCTTGTGGGTTTTAGCCGTTGAATACCAACCGCTATTCATTCCACTAATCAAACCAATAACAGAAGGCTTGAGATAGTTTTCAGCCAATAAACTGGCATCATCTCCAGCAAGTAATATATTTCCAAAGGCTAATGTTGAGTTAGGCGAATTTTGAAAATCTGTTTGAGCTTTAATTGAAATAACTACAAAAAAAACGAAACTAAAGATGATTGGTTTTTTCATATTCAGGAATTTAAAAAAACCAACTAAGCATCAATATTTGCATAAATAGCATTTTTTTCAATAAATTCTCTTCTAGGCGGTACATCATCCCCCATAAGCATTGAAAAAATACGATCTGCTTCGGTTCCATTGTCAACTTGTACTTGACGTAAAGTTCTAAAATCAGGATTCATGGTAGTATCCCAAAGCTGGCTAGCATTCATCTCTCCAAGACCCTTGTAGCGTTGAATTGATGCGCTTCCACCATAACCATCAACTATTGTATCACGCTCAGCATCACTCCAAGCATACTGTTTCTTCTGACCCTTTTTAACAAGATATAGTGGAGGTGTCGCAATGTAAACATGTCCACTTTCAATTAACTCCTTCATATATCTAAAAAAGAAAGTTAAAATAAGGGTTGCAATATGGCTACCATCAATATCGGCATCACACATAATTACAATTTTGTGATAACGTAATTTCGATAAATTTAAGGCCTTACTATCCTCTTCAGTTCCGATAGTTACGCCTAGTGCTGTAAAGATATTTTTAATCTCCTCATTTTCAAATACTTTATGCTGCATAGCTTTTTCCACATTTAAGATTTTTCCTCTTAAAGGTAAAATAGCTTGAAATGCACGATCTCGACCTTGCTTAGCTGTACCTCCTGCCGAGTCCCCTTCTACAAGGAAAACTTCACACTTAGCAGGGTCTTGCTCAGAACAATCACTCAGTTTCCCAGGCAACCCTCCCATACTCATTACTGTTTTTCTCTGAACCATTTCACGAGCCTTTTGAGCTGCATGACGTGCCTGAGCCGCTAAAATAACTTTTTGAACAATTATTTTTGCATCATCCGGGTTTTCTTCCAAATAGTCTGTTAACATTTCAGAAACAGCTTGACTAACAGAAGCAGAAACCTCACGATTTCCTAATTTTGTTTTTGTCTGACCCTCAAATTGAGGCTCTTGGACCTTAACAGAAATAATAGCTGTTAACCCTTCTCGAAAATCATCGCCAGCTATATCAAATTTTAACTTGTCAAGCATGCCAGATTCGTCGGCATACTTTTTTAAAGTATGTGTCAACCCACGACGAAAACCTGACAAATGCGTTCCCCCTTCGTGAGTATTGATATTATTTACATAAGAATGTAAGTTTTCAGCATATGAGGTATTGTAAATCATAGCAACTTCGACTGGAACTCCGTTTTTTTGACCCTCAAAAGCAATTACTTTCTTCATGATCGGTTCACGATTACTATCTAAATATTTGATAAACTCTGAAAGCCCCTCATCTGAGTGAAATGTTTCTCCTAGAAACTCACCTTTCTCATCTTTTTCCCTATGGTCTACAAGCACTACGGTAATTCCTTTATTTAAAAATGCTAACTCCCTAAGTCTGTTCGCAAGAGTTTCATAAACATATACTAATGTCTGAGTAAATATCTCTGGATCCGGTTTAAACGTAACTGTAGTTCCCCTTCTGTCAGTTTCCCCTGTTTGCTTTACAGGATACATGGCTTTTCCACGCTCATATTCTTGCTCATAAACCTTACCATCTCTATAAACAGTTGCTTTCAAATGTGCTGAAAGCGCATTCACACAACTTACACCAACTCCATGCAAACCGCCAGAAACCTTATAAGAATCTTTATCAAATTTACCACCTGCTCCAATCTTGGTCATTACAACTTCAAGAGCTGAAACACCTTCTTTTTTATGTAAGCCAACAGGGATACCACGACCATTATCTTCTGTCGTTATTGAATTATCCTCATTAATAACAACTGTAATCTTATCACAATGTCCCGCCAAAGCCTCATCTATGGAGTTATCAATAACCTCATATACCAGGTGGTGCAATCCTCTTAAACCTACATCTCCAATATACATTGAAGGTCGCATACGCACGTGCTCCATACCTTCTAAAGCTTGTATACTATCGGCCGAATAACTGCTTTTATTAATTTCTTCGCTCATTATTTTGTTTATATTTATTAAATTTAAGTACTATCACAGATAACTTAGTGATATTAACAAATATAAATAATCCTCAAAGCATCTTATAGTGGTTTTCAGATAATTTAACTGTAATTATTAACAATTGAACGATTTTTCTAAACATGCTTAAATCAACCAAAAATGGGCTTATAATAGATTTAAGAGCTTTTTTATTTATGTAGTCTTTGAAACTTTATAAAAAATAGCTGAAAGAGTCTTATTTTTAGTCAATAAAATTTAGTCATATGCCTTCTCATGCACTTTAGACACCGCTCTTCCGCTAGGATCATTCATATCCTTGAAAGCTTCATCCCATTCCAAGGCTATTTTAGTACTACAGGCAACACTCGCTTCTTGAGGAACACAAAGCGCAGCGGCATCACTAGGGAAATAAGATTCAAAAATTGATCTGTAATAGAATTCTTCTTTGTTTTGTGGAGTCTGAACTGGAAACCTAAAACATGCATTAGCTAATTGCTCGTCAGTAACCGCCTGCCCCACAACTTTTTTTAGAGTGTCAATCCAACTATACCCAACCCCATCACTAAACTGCTCCTTTTGTCGCCAAACTACACTTTCGGGCAGCATATCTTCAAATGCTTTTCGAACCACCCATTTCTCCATACGTTCCCCATTTATCATTTTATCTTGAGGGTTAATTCGCATAGCTACATCAATAAATTCTTTATCTAAAAAAGGAACTCTGCCTTCAATACCCCAAGCTGCTAAGCTTTTATTAGCCCTTAAACAATCATACATATGAAGTTTGCTTAGCTTTCTAACAGTTTCGTTATGAAACTCTTCTGCATTTGGCGCTTTATGAAAGTATAAATACCCTCCAAACAACTCATCTGCTCCCTCTCCAGAGAGAACCATTTTAATACCCATAGATTTTATGACCCTAGCCATCAAGTACATAGGGGTTGAAGCTCTGATCGTTGTAATATCATATGTTTCAAGGTTATAAACTACATCTCTTACAGCATCTAAACCCTCTTGAATCGTAAATTTTATTTCATGATGAACAGTCCCAATATGATCAGCTACTATTTGAGCTGCAGCTAGATCCGGAGACCCGTCAAGGCCAACAGAAAAAGAATGTAACTGCGGCCACCACGCAGCAGTCTTATCATCAGACTCAACGCGTCTTGAAGCATACTTTTTAGCTATAGCTGAAGTCACAGAAGAATCTAGCCCACCAGACAATAATACACCATACGGTACATCAGACATCAACTGGCGGTGGACTGCGTCTTCTAAAGCCTTTTTAATTTCTGAAATATGAGTTTCATTGTCTTTAACAGCTGAAAACTCGTCCCATTCACGCTTATACCACTGAACCAACTCACCGTCCTTGCTTGACAAAAAATGTCCGGGGGGAAATAACTCAATTTTGGTGCAATAACCTTCCAAAGCTTTTAGCTCTGAGGCTACATAGAAAGTTCCATTTTGATCCCAGCCCATGTATAAAGGGATAATTCCCATATGATCACGAGCAATAAAGTATTCATCATTTTCAACATCATATATAGCAAATCCAAAAATCCCATTTAAGTCATCAACAAAATCTAATCCCTTCTCTCTGTATAAAGCCAAAATAACCTCACAATCACTTTGTGTTTGAAATTCATATACGTCTTTATAAAGACTTCTAATTTCGCGATGATTATATATCTCCCCGTTCGCTGCAAGAATCAACTTGCGATCTGAGCTAAAAAGGGGTTGTTTTCCTGATGCTGGATCAACAATTGCTAATCGCTCATGCGACATTATAGTTTTGTTGTCACTGTAAATCCCGCTCCAGTCAGGACCCCGGTGTCTAATTTTTTTTGACATTTGGAGAACCAAAGGCCTTAATATTTCTGGTTTTTGCTTTAAATCGAAAGCACAAACAATCCCACACATAGTTTATTATTATAAATTAAAGTGTAAATATTAAAATATAGTTTCATTTTTTAAATATAAAACTATAAAAAGGTTACATATGTAAACTAAATTAATGATTTTAGTATAAAAATTAAATTAATTATATTAAAAAAATAGATTATAGTAATAAAAAGAAATAATTAAACTAAATTTTACTAAGGAATATTTAAATATTTATGTGTTTGAAGAGAAACCTTCCATTTTGGGTGTTTCATCACATATTCTACAATAAAAGGCATGACTTTATCGCGCTTACTCCACTCCGGCTGCAAATAAAGAATACAATTTGAATTTACTTTTGACGCTTGTTCTTCAGCAAATCTTAAATCGTCGAGATTATAAACAATCACCTTTAGTTCATGAGCCTTTTGATAAACATCATTTAAAGGAGTTTTTAATTTTTTTGGAGATAAACAGATCCAATCCCAATCCCCAGTCAACTTATAGGCACCCGATGTTTCAATATGGGTCTGCATTCCTTTCAGCTTTAGCTTTGCTGTTAATGGACTCATATCCCACATCAATGGCTCTCCCCCAGTGACTACTATTGTTTGACTATTACCAACCGCTTGGTCAACAATAGTTTCTATTGAAGTAGGGGGATGCAATTCTGCATTCCAACTCTCTTTGACATCACACCAATGACACCCAACATCACAGCCTCCTATTCTGACAAAATAAGCTGCGGTTCCTTTATGGAAGCCTTCCCCTTGAATAGTATAAAAAGCCTCCATAAGAGGGAGCATTTTACCCACACTAACAAGTGATTTAATTTCGGTTTTCGACATAATGAGCAAAAATAGTTTACTGTTTTTGGTTTAAGTAATAAAAGTTCATTTATTTTTGTTCAAATTCAAAGATTAGGTATTAATCTAATTTTATGAGTTACTTAGAAGCTCATGGCTTATGTGAGTTTCACTTTGTAAATTTGAGTAAAATAATTTAGCACCAACTAATATGAAATATCATTTATTTTTAGCATCACTGTTTGGTCTTTTTATAGCCTGCGAAAAATCAACAGACCCATTTATGATCTCCACAAATAGCATTGGACTATTAACGGACTCCACGATGATTAAAGAACTTAAAACGATTTTCATAAACGACTCCTTAAGCAAGTATATTAGTGGAGACGAGTTTACTGGTAACACGAACACTATTAGTGTTTTCGAAAAAACATCAGGCAACCTATTGCTCGAACTAGACCCTAATTACTCTCTAGACTCACTATCTACTATTCGAACGGTTCGCATTATGGATTCACGTTTTGAGAACAAAGACGGTTTAAATACGCTTAGCACCTTTGGGGACATCAATTCAAAATATCAGATTTCAAGTATTCAAAATACACTTCGAAGCTTAATAATCTCAGTTGATGAAATCAATGCTTATTTTACACTCAACAAATCAGAACTTCCTGAAGAAATTCGTTACAATATAAATAGCAAAATTGAAGCGATTTCAATACCTGAAAATGCTAAAATAAAAGATTTTTATATTACTTGGTACTAAATTATGGGAGGATACCAAATATCAAAAAACCCGTTTATTGTTCCAACAACCGATGGAAAATTAATTAAAGAATATTTCGGTAAAGCAACAGACGGAAACAGCTCCTTAAGTATTGCGCACATGGTCGCACCACCCGGCTGGAGAGAACCTTTCCAAACTCCAAACTTCGACGAATTCACTTACATCATTAAGGGGAAAAAACAATTTATTATTGACAACGAAAAGATTGTTTTAAAAACTGGTCAGTCTATAAAAGTTTATAAAAATACCCGAGTGCAATACTCAAATCCCTTTGACGAGCCTTGTGAGTACTTAGCTATATGCACACCTGCATTTTCATTAGAAAACGTTAATAGGGAAACATATTAATGAATTCTTTCCTGCCAAAAACTATCGGAGTAATTTTAAACAGTATTGGAATTTTTAACTCTCAACTCGCTTCAAGACTCGCAATCCAAGTGTTCTCAAAGCCAAGAAAAGGCAAGGTAACCACTAATGCAAATTTGTTTTTAGACACTGCTAAAAAGTCAACACTCTATTACAATGATTTCAATATTCAAATTTACCAATGGAAAGGACCAAAAGAAACCATTCTTTTAGTGCACGGCTGGGAAAGCAACAGTAGTCGCTGGAGAAATGAAATTAAAAAGTTAATAAAAGAAGGTTACGATATTATTGCCCTGGACGCTCCCGCTCATGGCGGCTCTGGAAGCAACTTCTTCAATGCAATACTCTATTCAGAATTTATCAATGTAGTGAGTCAAAAATTTAAACCCACTGTATTCATAGGACACTCGGTCGGAGCGATGTCAATTATATTCTTTCTTCACAAAAAAACCTACAGCGACTCTAACAAAATTGTGCTTTTAGGTGCTCCATCAACATTTACAGGCATTATAGAGCGCTATAAGAAGATGATGGGCTACAGTAAAAAAGTAGGCAACGGAATTGACCGATATATTAAACTTACCTTTGGATCCCCTGCTAGCTATTATTCAACTGCAAATTTTATCAAAAACATCGACTCCCATGGCTTGATCTTTCATGATAAAAGAGACCCCATCATACCTTATAAAGATGCTATCGAAATTGACTTACAGTTCAAAAATGCCAGACTTATCCCCACAAAAGGACTTGGGCACGCTTTGAAGGATAATTATATTTCAGATGAAATAATAAAATTTTTGAGCCACTAAAGTTTTGTAAATTTGCACCATGGACTCTACTAAAACAAGGCTTAATAAGTTTTTAAGTGAAGCAGGCTACTGCTCGCGGCGCGTTGCCGATAAATTAATTAATGAAGGGCGCGTCACTATTAATGGTGCAGTTCCAGAAATGGGCACTAAAGTAATCGATGGGGATGAAGTGAAAGTAGACGGAAAAACAATCCTTAATGATGCTAAAAAAAGAACTTATATCGCTTTTAATAAACCGATAGGAATTGTTTGCACTACCGACACTAACGTTGAGAAAAATAATATTATTGACTTCATTAATTATCCAACTAGGATTTTCCCAATCGGTCGACTAGACAAGGACAGTGAAGGTTTAATTTTATTGACGGATGATGGCGATATCGTGAATAAAATTCTTCGTGCCAGTAACAATCACGAAAAAGAATATATTGTTAAAGTAGACAAACCTATTTCACAAACTTTTGTACAACGTATGTCAGCTGGAATTACTTTAGAAGAACTAGGTAAAACCACCAAATCTTGTAGAGTAGAAAAATTAAATACTTATGAATTTAAAATAATCTTAACACAAGGACTCAATCGTCAAATTCGTCGCATGTGCGAGTATCTTAACTACGAAGTCCAATCTCTTAAGCGCACGCGCATCATGAATATTCACCAAAAATGTGAGGTTGGGACGTACCGCGATTTAACTATTGACGAATTAAAAACTTTGAATAATACTTTGAAAGACTCAAAAAAAGCCATCGAATGAATCTTGTAGCTCCGTTTCACCTAGCAATCCCTGTATGGGACCTAGAGGTAAGCCGTGTTTTTTATAGAGATACTTTAAAATGTAAAGAAGGGCGCAGCAGTGACCAATGGGTTGACTTTAATTTTTTTGGCCACCAACTAGTAATTCATTACAAGCCAAAAGAAGCGGATACTAATCATTATGTAAATAAAGTGGATGACAAACAAGTACCAGTTCCTCACTTTGGAGTCATTCTATCGTGGAATGATTTTAAACTTTTTTCTAAACACTTAAAACATAAAAAAGTGGAATTCATTATTGAACCTTACGTTCGTTTTGAAGGACTTGTAGGGGAACAAGCTACTTTGTTTTTTTATGACCCTTCGGGAAATGCTTTGGAATTTAAAGCGTTCAAAGAATCCTCTCAAATTTTTGCTAAATAAGCTACTTAGAAGCGTGACGTTCGCATGCTAAAAGTGTATTTTTAAGTAACATTGCTATAGTCATTGGGCCAACCCCACCAGGAACTGGTGTTATATAACTTGCTTTTTTAGAGACACTTTCAAAATCAACATCTCCTGCAATTCTGTAGCCTCTTTTTTTAGTTTCATCAGCAACCCTTGTGATTCCAACATCAATAATAACAGCGCCCGGCTTTACCATTTCAGCTGTTAAAAATTCAGGAATTCCTAGCGCTGCAACAACGATATCTGCATCTGATGTAAGTTTTTCTAAGTTTGTTGTACGGCTATGGGCTATGGTTACTGTTGAATTTCCAGCAGGTCGTTTTTGACTCATTAATATACTCATAGGTCGTCCTACAATGTGACTACGACCTATGACCACCACATGCTTTCCAGAAGTTGGAACTTTATAACGCTCAAGCAGCTCCATGATTCCATAGGGAGTTGCAGAAAGAAAAGTCGGTAAATCAAGTGCCATTCTACCTACGTTAGTTGGATGGAAGCCATCCACATCTTTATCTGGATTTACAGCCATCAAAACCTTTTGTTCATCAATATGTTTAGGAAGCGGAAGTTGCACAATAAAACCATCAATTTCAGGATTATCGTTTAGCTCATATATTTCGGCTAGCAATTCGGCTTCTGTTGTTTCTACAGGTAAATCAATTAACGTTGAACTGAAACCAACAAGCTCACAAGCTTTAACTTTGGCACCAACGTAGGTCATACTAGCTCCATTAGTACCTACAATAACTGCCGCTAAATGCGGTGGACGTTTTCCTTTTTTTTTAATTTCGGTAACTGCTAAAGCTATTTCAGCTTTTATGTTGCCACTTGTTTGTTTCCCGTCAAGTAAAATCATTATTAATTAGTGATTAAATTATATTTATCTCGGCATGTTTTTCATCATTTCCATCATTTTTCGACCCCCACCACCTTGCATCATTTTCATCATTTTACTCATTTGATTAAACTGCTTCATCAATTGATTCACTTGCTGAATAGATGTTCCGGAACCAGAGCCGATTCGTTTTTTACGACTGTTATTTAACAGGGTTGGTTTGGCTCGTTCTTTAGGTGTCATCGACTGGATAATAGCTTCAATATGCTTAAAAGCATCATCGTCTATGTCTACATCTTTTATCATTTTTCCGGCCCCAGGAATCATTCCCATGAGGTCCTTCATATTACCCATTTTTTTAACCTGTTGTATTTGAGATAGAAAATCATCAAAACCGAATTGATTTTTAGCAATTTTCTTTTGAATTTTTCTAGCCTCTTGCTCATCAAATTGTTCTTGTGCACGCTCAACTAAGGAAACTACATCTCCCATTCCCAAGATCCGCTCGGCCATACGAGCTGGATAGAAAACATCGATTGCCTCCATTTTTTCCCCGGTACCAATAAACTTGATTGGCTTATTGACGACTGACTTTATCGATATCGCAGCACCACCACGAGTATCCCCATCAAGTTTTGTAAGGACAACTCCGTCAAAATTAAGTATATCGTTAAAAGATTTCGCTGTATTGACTGCATCTTGTCCAGTCATTGCATCCACTACAAACAACGTCTCTTGTGGCTGGATTGCAGAATGAATATTTGCTATTTCGGTCATCATCGCTTCGTCAACCGCCAGACGACCCGCAGTGTCAATGATAACAACATTACATCCTTTGGTTTTAGCAGCAACAATACCAGCTTTTGCAATAGCTACTGGATCACTATTGCCTCGATCACTGTAAACTTCAACGCCAACTTGTTCACCTACAATATGCAACTGATCAATGGCAGCTGGACGGTATACATCACAAGCAACTAGCATTAGATTTTTGGCTTTTTTTGTTTTTAAATAATTCGCAAGCTTTCCAGAAAAAGTAGTTTTACCCGACCCTTGTAAACCAGACATTAAAATCACACTAGGCGTTGCTGATAAATTAACGTCTTCTACATCACCTCCCATTAATGTGGTTAGTTCATCCTTTACAATTTTTACCATCAACTGACCTGGCTGAAGCGTTGTCAATACATTTTGACCTAATGCTTTTTCTTTAACACGATTAGTAAACTCTTTAGCAATTTTATAATTTACATCAGCGTCCAACAAAGCTCGTCGAACTTCTTTAAGAGTTTCAGCAACATTGATTTCTGATATACGTCCGTGACCTTTAAGTACGTGGAGGGCTTTATCTAATTTTTCACTTAAATTATTAAACATAAAAATGGATTTTATCTAGCTACAAAAGTAGAGAAATATTTTATTTTAAGACCGTTAATGAGCTGTTAAACCTACGGAATTGTTTTTTTTACTATTACTATTCACTAGGGTGTTGAACTCGAAATTTGTAATAATTTACCATTATAAAACTGTTGCCCAGTTTTTGCAAATTCAAATATATAAGAGCCCATTTGAGCCGCAGTGTTTGGTGCTTCATATCCAGGAAATGCTTCCTCAAGCATTTCGGTTTGCACAGCACCTAATGCAAGTACATTAAAGAAAGGCCCTGACTCTTTGTATTCCTCAGCTAATAACTCAGTCAGAGTAATCACGGCACCCTTACTAGAACTGTAGGCGGCTAATCCTGGAAATTTAACAGATCCCTGAACACCTCCCATAGAACTAATTGTAACCACATGGCCACTTTTGGGCATGAAAGGAATCATCCGTCTAGTAAGCTCTGCGACTCCAAAAACATTGGTATTATAAACCTGTTTAAAATCTTCAAAAGTCGTGGCTGAAAATGGCTTATTTAAAAGGGTTCCAGCATTGTTAATTAAAATATCTACTTGAGACCATTCATTTAAAACAAAAGCTTCGACACGTTCATAATCTTTAGAATTATTAAGATCAAATGACAAAGCTGTTATATTTTCAAAATTTAAATTTGCAACTGGCCTAGCGTTTCGGGAAAGTGCCAGAACGGAATAACCTGAATTAGCAAAAAGGTGAACCAGTTCAAATCCAATACCGCGGCTTGTTCCTGTTATTATAACTGTTTTGGTTGGCTTCATACATTGAGAGTTTAATCGGAGTATTTTACGAAGGTACAAAGACCTAACTAAATAATATTAATTTGTTTGTTTTACATTTAATTTCAACCTAGTAAGACCATAAAAGGCAGCCATAAGACCTAAAATAAAAAGTTCAAACCACAAGAGGTAGTAAGGCCAAACTCCAATTACTAGAGGATTATTAACTTGCGGAGGTTCAGCTAAATACATGTAATTAGATCCTAAATAAAAATTTAAAGGCATAATGATAACCATTAAAATATTTAATATTAAAAAAGATCTGAGTGTTGAATATTTTGATGGTTGAATGCCTAAATTCCTAAACATAAATAAAGGAAGTAGTAAAATTAAAACGTGTCTTACATAATACTCTAGGTACGAAAAACAACTGCCATCAAATCCATTCATTTGAGGAGTAAGGACAGACATTATACCTCCAATAATTCCAGAATAGAATACAAAATCAAACAAAAACTGCTTCCTTTTAATGAACGGCAAAAAAGAGCAAATAAGGCCTGATATTCCACATAAATGCAATGGAAGATCTGTTACAATGTTCCACTGACCGTTAACAGCTGTTCGTAGTGGCGTCAGGACTGAAGAACAAAATAGAATTACACCCATTAAATATGTAATTCTGATATTGTTTTTTGTAGACAAAAAATATCCAAGAACTAAAAACAAAATAATAAAAAGCAAAACTAAACTATTATTTAAAATCCATTCATCGGACATGAACTCGATTATATAATTAGGAAAGGCTTGGTTAGCTAAAAATATCAAAGCTTTGATGTTGGTTAATCGTTAATTAGATTTATAATAAATTTACAGAATTCAAATATATTATTATTTTTACAATTAATTATAGGGTCATTAACTCAGTTGGTTCAGAGTGTTACCTTGACAGGGTAGAAGTCACTGGTTCGAATCCAGTATGACCCACCAAAAATAAACCCACTCAATTGAGTGGGTTTATTTTTTATTTATTTTCTTTTAAGCAAAATAAAAGAGCTTTTCAATTTTCACATTCAGTTCATTAGCAATCTTCATTGCCAACTCTAAACTTGGTTTATATCTATATCTTTCAATTGAAATTATAGTTTGTCGGCTAACACTTACTCTTTTACCAAGCTCATCTTGGGTATAACCTTTCTTTTGTCTGAACTCTTTTAAAGTGTTTTTTAATACCATATTAAAAGGTTCTATGAAGATAAAATTGATAACTAGATTTAATTATTGAAATGATCAGTAATAGTACTAGAATTAAAAAAATAATTCTACCATTTTGATGAATTGAAGAGTTAATTAATGTTCCAATAAAAATCAATAAACTAAATTCATATAACAGATAACCTAATTTATATGACTTTGAATTAATCATGTCACATCTTTCGTCTTCAGTTATTGTGCGTTTATAATTAAACTCAAGTAAAGAATAGGTTATTGAGAAGTAAACTACTGAAAAAATTATTATTCTAGTTACAATTCCAATTACTTCACTAAAAACAAATACTGTTTCTTGGTTTCTATAAAAATAAGGCAGAAAAATTAGTGCAAATAATATAGAAAATGCAATCTCAATTAAAATTGAAATCTCTTTTTTAGATAGTGTCATTTTAAGTGTTTTATTTTTGAATTATCCTTAAACAAAGTAATGCTAGTCTAGATATTGTAAATGTAAAAAGTCCAAAAACTGGGGATAATAATGCTACTTTAAGCCCTCCAGCAATAATAGAAGGTGCTGCTTCTCCAGTTGCTTCTAAAACATCAAAAGCTGATATTAATCCTAAAAAAGCACTCAAAAAACCTAGACCTAATGCTAGTGTTCCACTATCGTTTATATGCTTTAGCATTTTTATTGAAACATCATTATTAGTATTGATGTTTGAAATACTTTTAACAATAAAATAAATTGAGATTAATAAACATATTAGAATAAGCGACATAAATAAAGCGCCTCCCTCCATAAATCTATTAATTAACGTTGCTCCAATAACTCCTGTAATAATTGCCATAATTCTAAATATTTTAAGTTTCATTACATAATTTATGTTAAGTTCACTTTACAAAAATACATAAATAAATGTAAAGTTTGCTTAACTTTTAAATTTTTTATTTAAAAAAGTAAAGCATCCTCCAACTGAAAAAGTTCGAAATAAGAACCGAGAGGCCTCCAAAAAAACAGCTAACTTTAGTTGATGTCTTTAAATTAGCTCCAAAATACGTTCTAAGGCCATCCCGCGAGATCCTTTTATCAAAATGCTAGTGTTTGAAATATTAGTTTCACACAAATACAATTTAAGATCTTCAAATTCTTCAAAAAACTGAACATTTGACTGCACTCTTTTTTGTTTAAAAAAATGAGAGCCAACGAAATAAAACATACAACACTTAGTTAAAACTGCTTGATTCACTAACTCTAAATGCTCAGCAGAGCTCATACCTCCCAGTTCAAACATATCTCCTAAAATAGCGAGCTTATTTAAATTTTCAAGCCCTTTAAAATTTTCCATTGCAACTTTCATACTACTCGGATTAGCGTTGTAAGCATCTAATAAAATTTCGTTAGAGTTTTGCTTGATTATTTGAGAGCGGTTATTGCTCGGGACATAAGCTTCTACTCCAACTTTGAGTTGCTGGGTAAAAAGTTTGAAGTAACTTCCAATTGCCATAGCTGCTGCTATGTTGTGAAAATTATAACGACCAACTAAATGGGATTTAATTATTAAGTCTGCTGCAGCAATATGCAAAAAAGGCTGACTTTCCAACAAGCTTATGTTAATTGAAGCTTGTTTAGATTCTGAGAAAGAAAAAATATTTGTATAACAACCCACTTGCTTTTCCTGTATTGGATCATCCAAGTTTAAAACTATTAAGCCATCGTTAGACTTCAAATAATCATACAACTCGCTTTTAGCAAGCACAACTCCATGCTCAGAACCAAATCCTTCAAGGTGGGCTTTTCCAAAATTAGTAATATAACCCACATTTGGCCTAGCTATATGACAAAGGAGCTCTATTTCCTTAGCATGATTAGCACCCATCTCAACAATACCAATTTCAGTATCAGTATTCATCCTTAGGAGGGTTAAGGGGACTCCTATATGGTTATTGAGATTACCATTAGTTGCTATAGTTTTGAAGCGCTGTTGAAGTATATTATTAATTATTTCCTTTGTCGTTGTCTTACCATTACTTCCAGTTAAAGCAACTATTGGCAAGCCTAAATATTCTCTATGAAAAGTTGCTAAGTCCTGTAAAGTCTTTAAAACATCTTCTACTTGAACAAATTGATCATTTGGCGGATTTAAGACACTATCAACTACAGCAAATTTAGCACCGATATCAAGTGCATGAAGTGCATACTCATTGCCATCAAAACTAGGGCCTTTGAGCGCAAAAAACATTGCCCCTTTACTAATATTCCGGGTGTCAGTAGACACCTCAGAGCAACTCAAATAAAGTTCATGAATTTGGTTTATTTCCATCACTTAAAATTAATAAAAAAAGTCCTAGCAATTGAAATTGTTAGGACTTAATGTTTTGGAAAATATAAAAATTAATTTTTCTTTTTCTTTTTGGATAATGTTTTGGAGCCAACTCTAGACATTGCACATCTAAAGCCAATATCCATAGTTGACATTTGTTCAGGGTAATAACGCCTCTGTGCTGGGTCCAACCAGTACTCTCTATCTTTCCAAGAACCACCTTTATAAACCCTAACCTCATCATTAATCAAAGAAGTTCTATCATTGGAATCGTCAAAAGCTAATACTCCGTCAGATTTATAAGTTGGAGAGTTGTACATCTCTCGTGTTTCAGCTTCATTGGTTGGATCTTCACTGTCATCATTAAAATTATCAAAATTTCTAGAAGAAGCTCTATCACCGTCTCTAAAATTTATGTTATTACTTTTATCAAAGTTTGTTCTTTGTCTGTTTAACATGTCCGTGGAGTCAACTTCAACTTTGACAAGCTGACCTGGAAGTGCCTTAACTACAATTCTACCGCTAGAAAGTGTGTCATATTGAATATCATCAACACCAATCACTTTTAAAGTTCCATCAGGTGAAATGGCATTTTTGGTGTACTTGTTTCCTCTAAAATATCCAAAATCGCTAAACTCATCATCCACAACTGGGCGATATACGTCAGCTACCCATTCGGATACGTTCCCAGCCATGTCATACAAACCATAATCATTTGGTTCGTAGGACATAACTTCGTTAGTAATATCAGCACCATCGTCAGACCATCCCGCAATACCGCCATAATCTCCTTTTCCTTGTTTAAAGTTAGCTAATTGATCACCTCTATTTTTTCGCTCTCCTGAGCGTGAGTATTGACCATCCCAAGGGTATTTTTTTCTACCTCTGTAAATATTATAATTTCTTAGTTCAGACAAACCAAGTGCTGCATACTCCCACTCTGATTCTGTTGGAAGTCTATATTTTAGTTGTATTGCTCCAGATTCACGATTGGCGTAAACATTAATTTCATTTCCTTCGGTATCCAATTTTATTTTACGCTTACCACCTTTTAGAACATCCTCATTACCCCCAAAAGTACTTGTTGGAGCATTGACGTATGTATCAATATTGAAGTTACTTTCTGCAGATGTATCGGTTAGATTTGAGTCCCTTTTCAAATACCCTTCTTGTTGTAAACTCATTTCAGCAACTCTGTCAGATCTCCATTCAGCATATTGAACAGCTTGAATCCAACTAACACCAACAACAGGGTAATTCATAAATGCTGGATGTCTAAGATAATTTTCTACATATACTTCACTATTTCCTAAACGATTTCTCCATACTAGCGTATCTGGAACTGCACTCGCATATATTTCTTTAAACTTGTCATCACTAGGGGGGTAAACACGTTTGATCCAATCCAAATACTCTGAATACATTAAATTTGTAACCTCAGTTTCATCCATGTAGAATGAAGCAACATGTTGTTGATTTGGTGAGTTATTCCAATCATGCATTACGTCATCTTGGACCTTACCTCTTGTAAAAGTTCCGCCTTCAACGAAAACCAAACCAGGAGCTGTTTCTTGTCCTTTGTATCTAGTGTTATACTGAAAGCCACCATCTTTAGCGTTAATCTGCCAACCAGTACCTCTGGATGTATTACCCGACAATGATGACCTCTTACAACCTGTCAAAGATGATAATAATGCTACAGCAATGAGTAGACTTAATTTTTTGATGTTTTTCATATTCAACATAAAATTGTGTAAATAATTGAATTCAGTCATGCAAGATAGTAATTATAGATTATTATGCAATAAAAAAAAAGGGTTCGTTTTCAGTTTAATATTTGTATTTTAAAAACAGTTAGTTTTATTGAAAACGCTGAATTTAATAATTTATTATTGTAATTTTGGGTATTAGATTTTGTAATAACATACTAACAGCCCCAAGTTAGCGTTCCTTAACTATGAAAACCCTAGTAAAATACTTCACATTAATATTTTGTTTTTTTGGGTTTTCTCAATCTCAAACATTCAATATCAATTGGACAGGCACTTCAATAATTAGCACTATAAATAAATCAATTGAAGTACCCTATTTTGATATTGAGAATCATAATTTTTCATATGAAAAGGGACTTCTTTTTTCGAAACAGTGGTCAGTCAATGGACTAATTAATGAAAGTTCTGGCAAAATAACTAACTTAGAAACTATAGAAATATCAAAGAGTGAGTTAAAGCAACTTCCATTAAACACCATCCCAAACGGGCCTCAATTAAAAGTATCTAATGCTCGCTCAAGAGATAAAATCAATGGTGCCATTGAAATCTATCCAATTTTTTACAATGAAGGAGTTTTAACAAAAATCATTCGATTTACTGTAGAATATCGAATGAAAAATCAAACAAGAACATCATCGATTAACACATCTCTTTCAAGCTCTTCGTTAAAGTCAGGAAGTTGGTACCGATTTAAAGTCGATACAACTGGAGTCCATAAACTGACTTCAAACTTTCTGAGAAGCTTGGGGGTAAATACTTCTATTATCAATCCTAAAAATATTAAAATATATGGGCATGGAGGCAAGTCTTTACCTTTACTAAATTCTGATAACCAATCATATGACATGATTGAAAACACTATACAGGTGATCGGTGAAGACGACTACACATTCAATGACGATGATTACATTTTAATGTACGCTATTGGGCCTAAAAGATATAATTCGGATAATAATTCCCACATAAACCCCTACAGTGATAATGCTTTTTATTATTTGAATATTAGTTCTGACAATGGGTTACGAATGAATCTAGCAACTGAGCCAAATGAGGCTGTAGATGTTACATTTGAAACCTTCCATGACTATAAGTTCGTAGAATCTGATGAATATAATATTGCAAAATTAGGAAGGCGCTGGTTTGGACACAGGTTTTATGTTGAAAATTCTAGAGAATTTAATTTTGACTTTCCAAATATCATAACATCTAGCCCTGTAAATTTGAAAGTATATGTAGCAGCAACTTCAGAATCTAATACTTCAATGTCACTTAAATTAAATGGATCTGAAGTAAACAACTTTTCCTTCAACTCGATTGATAGTCAATTGTTAGCATCAGAAGATTCTTTTGATGAATTTTTGAACAGTAGCTCGAGTACAATTTCTGTTGAGCTCAACTACAACAACAATGGCAACCCCTCTGCTTCAGCTTATCTAGATTATATTTCTATAGAAGCTGAGCGTTCCTTAACTAGTTTGGGAACTCAATTTGAATTCAAACATAGAAATACTGCTTTACTTTCTGGTGTTGGTGCTTTTACCATTTCAAATGCTAGTTCTACTACTCAAGTTTGGGACATCACTAATCCCTATGAAATTCAATTTTATGAAAATCAGAGTTCAGAACCTCAATTCACCTTTAAAACTAATTTAGGAACTCCAAGTGTTTATCAAGCACTTGGAAGTGACTTTTATGTTCCCAGAAAAGCTGATAATACAAGTGTTAACAATCAAGATATTAAGGGCACAGTTTTTTTAGATAATCAAGGACAATTTGAAGACGTTGATTATTTAATCATTGCTCCTAAATTTTTAGTACAACAGGCAGAGCGCCTGGCAAACATCAATAGAAATCAACAAAACTTAAATGTAAAAGTTTATTCTTTAGAATCGATTTATCAAGAGTTTAGTTCAGGGATGCAAGATATATCTGGCATTCGAAATTTTATAAAATATGTATATGATAATGCGAGCGATCCATCAAAAAAACTAAAATACCTATGTTTATTTGGAGATGCATCCTTTGACTATAAAAACAGAGTTCCAAATAATACAAATATTGTTCCATCTTGGTATTCTATTAATAGTATTAGCCTAACAAGTTCATTTTTATCAGATGACTTTTTTGGAATGATGGACCCAAACGAAGGAGCTATGGCTAACTCAGACAAGTTAGATGTAGCTGTAGGGCGTATTTTAGCTAACTCGACACAGCAGGCTAATGAAATGGTCGATAAAGTAGAATCATATTACACTAAAGAAACATATGGAAGCTGGAGAAATAATTTTCTTATGATTTCTGATGATGTTGACGAGTTTAGTGACCGTCTGATACAAGAGACTACAGATATTATTGCAGAAGATGTGAAGTTAGAAAAACCTTTTTTAAATGTATTTAAAATTCATTCAGACTCATATGTTCAAGAAACTACATCTGGTGGAGCGCGTTATGCCTCGGTTAATAAAGCCATTTTTGATGCCCTTGAAGTAGGCGCTATTGTAGTTAATTATTTTGGTCATGGAGGGGAAGACGGATTAGCAGTGGAAAGAATTTTTGATAAACTAAATGCACAAGAACTTAACAATCCAAATAAGCTAAATTGTTTTGTCACAATAACATGTGAATACACAAAATTTGACAATCCGTATAGAAAGTCCGCCGGAGAATATCTTTTCTTAAACAAAACAGGGGGAGCAATAAGTTTGATAACTACCACTAGACAAATTTTAATTAATGTTGGAATCCAATTTAATAAATCACTCAGTAAATATTTATTTTCCTATGGAAACAATGAAATAATAAGTGTTGGCGAAGCGCTCCGAAGAACCAAAAATGACCCTATGGTTACAAACATCAGTCAGCGAAGATTAGTCTTTTACATAGGGGATCCAGCATTAAAGATTCCAATTGCTGCCCCAGATATTAGAGTGACTAAAATTAATGATGAAGATATAAACCTTAACAACCAAGTTTTGAAGGCCTTAAGTCCTGCAAAAATTACTGGAAATGTAATCAACAATCAAGGAGAGGTCCAAACAAATTACAACGGTATCTTAACGGCAACTATTTTTGATAAAGATTTACAACGATCAACAATTGGAAATGATGGTATCACAGATGGATCTGACTTAATTATACTTGACTTTGACGCAATGGGAGAAGTTATTTTTAGAGGACAAGCGAGTGTAACGAATGGACTTTTTGAATTTAATTTTGTAGTCCCCAGAGATATTAATATTTCTGAAGGAAACGGTAAAATTAGTTTGTATTCAAAAACTGAGGCTCCACTATCCAACAACAGAGGTTTTAGTTACGATATCGTCATTGGTGGAGTTAATCTCGATGCACCACAAGACAATACAGGTCCTACAATTGACTTGTTCATGAATGATGAAGCTTTTATTTCAGGTGGTATTACAAATGAGAATCCTGTTTTGATAGCAAATTTATTTGATGAAAATGGTATTAACACTGCAAGTGGAATTGGTCATGATATCGCAGCTACTTTAGATGGAGATGAAACTAACGTCTACAAGTTAAATGACTATTACACAGCTGCCGTAGATGACTATAAGCGTGGCAGCCTAAGTTATCCGTTCAGAGGGCTTAACCCAGGACTTCACACTCTTAAACTCAAAGTATGGGATGTTTACAACAATGCCTCAGTTCAAGAAATACAGTTCATTGTATTTGATCAAGATGAAAGCTTAGAAATTACTAATGTGTTAAATTATCCTAATCCCTTTATTAATTATACAGAATTTTGGTTCAACCACAATAGTGCGGGGGTTTTAGACGTTTCCATACAAATATTTACAATTTCAGGAAAACTAATTAAAACACTTAACGGACAAACAAATACTGGATCACTAGGAAGCAGTTCAATTTCAAGAGATTTAAAATGGAATGGAACCGATGATTTTGGAAGTAAAGTTGGTAAAGGGGTTTATGTCTATAAATTGAAGGTTCATTCGAAAAGTACTGGATTGAAATCAGAGAAAATTGAAAAACTTGTAATACTTTAATAAAAACTTATATTTGTTAATATCTAACTTGAAAACAAAAATGACTGAAGTTAAAAATACTCACAAAACACTGGGATTAGGATTGATGTTTTTTGTGAGCTTATTATCGACCAAAATAGAAGCTCAAACCACCATAATACCAAACCTTGATAGTAGAGTGATTACAACTGGAGTGCCATTTTTATTGATTGCATCTGATGCGCGTGCAGCAGGCATGGGTGACATCGGAGTAGCAACTTCAGTGGACACTTACTCTCAACAATGGAATCCTTCTAAATATGCTTTTTCAGAAACAAAATCTGGTTTTGGAATTAGCTATACTCCGTATCTAAGCAAATTAGTAAATGATATGTTTTTGGGAAATGTCACCTATTTCAACAGACTAAACGAAAGAAGTGCATTTGCTGCTAGTTTTAAATATTTTTCTCTAGGTGAAATTGAGTTGCGTGAAGATGAATTTTCAGAGGCCTTGATTGAAAAACCAAACGAGCTAACATTAGACGTTTCATACTCGTTACGTTTATCAGATCAATTTTCAATGGGAGTTGCACTGCGCTATTTACGCTCTGATTTAAAAATTTCGGCCTTTGATCCAAGCTCTAAAGCTGCAGGCTCAATTGGTGTCGATATTACCGGTTATTACCAGAGTGAAGAAGAAGCATACTCTGATTTTAATGGCCGTTGGAGAGGTGGTTTTGCAATTCAAAATTTAGGTCCTAAAATTAAATACGATGACGCAGGAAGAGAAAACTTCCTACCAACAAACTTGAGACTTGGTGGCGGATTTGATTTTATTTTTGATCAATATAATAGAATTAATGTAACTACAGAGTTCACAAAGCTACTGGTTCCAACCCCTCCCATCTATGGAACTGAATACAACTACACAGACAATAATGATAACGGAGTTTATGACCCAGAAATTGACAACAGAGGATCTATTGTTAATAGCAATGTCATTATTCAAGGTCAGGATCCTAATGTGAGTTTCATGTCAGGTATTTTTCAATCATTTAATGATGCACCAGGTGGATTTAGTGAAGAGATTGATGAGTTTACTTTTGCTTTAGGAGCCGAATATTTATATCAAGATTCTTTTGCACTAAGAGCAGGTTATTTTAGTGAAAATGAGTCTAAAGGAGCGAGAAAGTTTTTCGCACTTGGAGCTGGTTTTAAGTATACAACAATAGACATTGATTTATCATATTTGTTCTCAGCTTCCAAAGTTCAAAGCCCACTAGAAAACACACTACGTTTCTCGTTGTCATTCAATATTGGGGATGACGAATACTCCGAATATTAATATATGTAATAATAATTCTTACTGTTAGCAGTGACTTTTATATTTATTAATTATGAAAAAAATAAAAATAGAAAGTACGTTTATTGTATACGACGCTATTGAAGAATTAACAATTCCTGTGCAAAAACTAATAAAAAAAGCAGCCATAGCGCGTGAAAAAGCCTATGCTCCTTATTCACATTTTTTGGTTGGAGCAGCACTGGAACTTGAAAATGGAGTCATTGTCTTAGGAAACAATCAAGAAAATGCCTCATACCCTTCTGGCTTGTGTGCTGAAAGAACCGCTATTTATTATGCAGGGGCTGAATTTCCAAATCAGAAAATACTCCGAATGGCAATAGTCGCTGGATCTACTAAAAATCCAACAACTAAACCAATACCGCCATGTGGAGCTTGCAGGCAAGCTCTTTCAGAATATGAAGTCAAACAATCACAACCATTTGAACTATATTTCATGGGAACTTCTGGAAAGATAGCGTCGTCAAAATCAGTTGAAAACATACTGCCCTGGGTTTTTGACAAAACAGTACTTTAACGTTTTTTTAAAAAATTTACTCCTACTCTTTTTAGGTTATCAATCAAAGTATTACTTTTGTATTTACATTAAATTAAACTACTGTAAAAGTATGCAGAAAATAACCAAAGATGTTTACCTTGATTGGTATGAAAATATGATGTTGTGGCGAAAGTTTGAAGATAAGCTTGCTGCCGTATATATCCAACAAAAGGTAAGAGGGTTTTTACACTTATATAATGGTCAAGAAGCAGTATTAGCCGGTGCTTTACATGCAATGGACTTGTCTAAGGATAAAATGATCACAGCATACCGAAATCACGTCCAACCCATTGGAATGGGAGTTGATCCACGCCGTGTGATGGCTGAGCTTTTTGGTAAGGCCACAGGGACTTCACAAGGTCTTGGTGGCTCCATGCATATTTTCTCAAAAGAAAAAGGGTTTTACGGAGGTCATGGAATTGTTGGGGGGCAAATTCCTCTCGGTGCTGGCATGGCTTTTGGCGATAAGTATAATGAAACCGGAGCAGTAACCCTTTGCTACTTTGGAGATGGTGCAGCGCGTCAAGGTTCATTACATGAAACGTTTAACATGGCTATGAACTGGAAACTTCCAGTGGTATTTGTTTGTGAAAATAACGGATATGCAATGGGAACTTCTGTGGACAGAACTGCAAACCACACTGATATTTGGAAATTAGGTTTAGGATACGAAATGCCTTGTGGTCCAGTTGATGGAATGAATCCAGTAAAAGTGGCAGAAGCTTTTGACGAAGCTATTCAACGTGCTCGAAGAGGAGATGGACCAACATTTTTAGAAATGAAAACTTATCGCTAT
>ENA-UZWV01012124-UZWV01012124.1-metagenome-genome-assembly--contig:-Day-3-1m-contig-12124_pt1 | contig 28585 bp, 35 predicted proteins | sample MGYA00260342_ERZ794902 | MGnify/ENA metagenome assembly ERZ794902
AATTATACATTCCTCCTAAAAAAAGAGTTTGCAAATCTACAATTATAAATTGTTATTAACAAAATCTTGTACTGCTTATTTTTTTGGGGTTATTTTTTAGTGATACTCTTTACGGTATCAGCTAATATGAGTTAAACTTTTCTAAATGATTGAAAATATAAATTTCAGTCTTGTACATTTGTGCAAATTATTAGCACCTTAAGCCTACTCATTGTACCTATGAAAAAACTTTTTTTTGACAAATACCTAATTACAGCTATCTTTTTGCCACTATTTGCTTTTTCTCAAATAATTTCACCAAAACAATATTATACAACAGAAATTAGCCCAGAAAATTCACCAAAGGTTGATGGACTTGTTGATGACTATATATGGGATTTGGTAGAATGGGGGGCAGACTTTGTTGAAGTTAACCCAGATGAAAACACCCCTCCAACAGAGCAAACAAAATTTAAAATTCTGTATGATCAAAAACATTTATACATTGCAATTTTGGCTTTAGATTCTGCTCCTGAAACAATAACAAAAAGGCTTTCAAGGCGTGATGGTTTTGAAGGCGATAGAGTAAATATATTAATAGACAGCTATCATGACCTTCGTACAGCATTTCTATTTACAGTAACTGCTGCTGGGGTTCGAGGCGATGAACTTATTACTGAAAATGGTCAAGATATTGATGATAGTTGGAACCCAATATGGAGCACTAAAGCTCAAATTATTTCAAAAGGGTGGTCTGCTGAACTCAAAATTCCTTTGAGTCAGTTGCGTTTTGGAGATGATCAAGAACAAATCTGGGGACTCAATGTTACTCGAAATCTTTTTAGAGAGAATGAATTATCGGCATGGGATAGAATACCTGTAGGCTCTGCAGGATGGGTTAGCGAAGCTGGTGAGCTTATAGGAATTAAAAATATTAAACCTCAGAAGCAACTTGAAATACAACCTTTTACTGTAGCACAACTGCAAACCTATGAGGCCGAACAAGGCAATCCTTACAGGGATGGTCGAGACTATAGAATTAATGCAGGTCTGGACGCTAAGATTGGGGTTACTAATGATTTAACATTAGATATAACTGTAAATCCAGATTTTGGTCAAGTAGAAGCCGATCCTGCAACTATTGCATTGGACGGTTTTGAAGTTTTTAACAGAGAGCAACGGCCGTTTTTTGTTGAAAACAAAAATATTTTCGATTATCGTTTTGCAGGGAATAGGGATAATTTATTTTTTTCAAGAAGAATAGGAAGATCGCCACAGGTGTATCCCTCAACACCTTCCGGGTCATATACAGATCGACCGCAAAATACAACGATTTTAGGTGCTACAAAATTTAGTGGAAAAACTAAGAATGGTTGGTCTATTGGAGTTTTAGAAAGCATGACAAGTAAGGAGTATATCGAAATTAATTCCAATGGAACGATTAGTGAAGCAGAGGCAGAACCTTTCACAAATTACTTTGTTGGAAGAGTCCAAAAAGATATGAATAAAAGAAACACATTTTTGGGCGGTATGTTTACAGCAACAAACCGTTCTATTTCTGAAGCAACATCAGTACTAAGAAAATCCGCCTACTCAGGCGGCGTTGATTTTAAACACCAATGGAAAAATCGTGCCTATTATGTACAGACAAATTTTGTAATGAGTCATGTCAATGGAAGCCCAGAAGCCATACAATCAACTCAAGAGAATTTGACACACCTTTTTAATAGAGTTGATGCCACTCATCTGGAAGTGGACCCCAATAGAACGTCACTTACAGGAACTGGAGGCCTTTTTGAAATTGGAAAAGTTGGAGGCAAAAACTGGAATTACGATACAGGGTTCAAATGGTCTTCTCCAGAATTAGAACTCAATGATATTGGATTTTTACGGCGAGCAGATCAAAAATTTCAATTTTTTAATGTGAGATATAACATCGCAAAGCCAGTTTCTGTTTTTAGAGATTTATCCTTAAGATTTAATCAATTTACGTCATATGACTTTGAAGGGAATCACAATAGAACGCAATATGATTTTCGCTCAAGGCTTAATTTTTTGAATAACTGGGGCATGAGTATTGGCTTTACACATAAGCCAAGAATTTTCTTGAACTCGGCTTTACGTGGGGGTCCACGATGGCGATTTTCTAAAGAAAATTTCAAATTTTTATTTGTTAATACGGATGATAGAAAAAAGTTTGTAGCTAGATTTGGTATCATTCATTCTCAAGCAGCAGAAGATAATTTTTCTTTTTTTAAGCTGGAAGCAAGATTGAATTATCAGCCCATAAATGCATTAAATATCTCTTTTTCACCTGAACTTGAATCTCGTCCAAGCAAGACACAATATGTCACACAAGTAGACTTTAGTAATTCAAAACGCTATATATTAGGAACAATTGATAATCAAACGCTCAGTGCTTCTTTTCGCATAAACTACACCATCAATCCTAACCTCACGATTCAATATTATGCACAACCTTTTATTTCTAGAGGACGTTATACGGACTTCAAATATGTTACAAATGCTACAGCTGACAGATTAAATGATCGTTTTTATGCTTTTAATTCTTTAGAAATAGAGCTTAACAATGGTTCTTTTGAGATTGATGAAAATTCAGATGGGGTTTTGGATTATAGTTTTAGTAATCCTGATTTTTCTTACGTACAATTCAATTCAAATTTAGTAATGCGTTGGGAATATATTCCTGGATCTGAGTTATTTTTGGTCTGGTCTCAAGGGACAAGAGCCAATATTTCCACAAGCGAAGGCCTTGTTGATGGATTTCAAACAGGGATTTTGGATCAACAACCTCAAAATATATTTTTGATTAAAGCGACCTATAGATTTATATTGTAGTTAACGCAGTTTTATTTCCTCTTTTTTCTTTAAAGAATATATTGATTTAGACGCAATTAAGGATTATCTTTGCTGCGCAAATCAGAAGCATTCTTCTTTTATGAACCAACAAGCTGTCCCATCCATAAGTGTTGCTAGTCGCTTTCAGGATTTTAAAGCCATCACAAAAATGGGCTTGTCTTTAAGTGTTGTTTTTTCGTCTATTGCAGGATATCTACTTGCAGCAGATCAAGTGAATTATTTAGTTTTGATATTGCTCGCAATTGGGGGTTATTGTATGGTAGGCGCTTCCAATGTTTTTAATCAAATCATTGAGCGCGATTTAGATAAACTTATGCTTCGGACGCAAAAAAGGCCTCTGCCTACTGGCAAAATCTCGGTAACTAATGCTTTTATTTTGGGAACTATTTTGACTGTTTTTGGACTTTCAGTATTGTACTACATTAATGCAAAAACGGCAATGTTTGCGGCCATTTCAATATTTTTATACACCAGTGTTTATACACCGCTAAAGCAAAAAACACCGCTATCAGTTTTTGCTGGAGCCATCCCTGGAGCCATTCCTTTTATGCTAGGGTGGGTGGCCTTTACTGGAAAGTTTGATTTAGAACCAGGGGTTCTTTTTATGGTACAATTCTTTTGGCAATTTCCACATTTTTGGGCCATTGCATGGTTTTTGGATAGCGATTATAAGAAAGCAGGCTTTTTGATGTTGCCAACAGGGGCAAAAGATAGAGGCACCATTTTACAAATCATTATTTATATCACTTGGACTGTTCTAATTTCACTAATTCCAGCTTTTGGCTTTACAGGAGCTCTTGAACTTTCTTTGGTTGCTGCTATACTAATTGGCGCGATAGGTCTGGTTTTTTTATATTTTGGTTTTAGACTCTTTAAGCATCAAACAGACAAAGTTGCGCGTGAGTTGATGCTCGTTAGCGTTATTTATATTACCGTTTTACAACTCATCTATGTTTTAGATAAATTTATTTGATATGGATTTAACACAAGGAACAACTGAAGAAAAAAATATCAGAGCAAAAAAAATGATGCTCTGGTTTGGAATTATTTCTCTTGTTATGTCTTTTGGAGGACTAACAAGTGCTTTTATTGTGAGCAGTACTCGCGAAGATTGGCTCACAAATTTTCAACTTCCAGAATCTTTTACAGCAAGTACAATTATAATTGTTATTAGCAGTTTAGTGCTTTATCTTTCAAAAAAAGCGCTTTTGAAGCACCAAAACCAACTAAGTATATCACTTCTTTTGGGGACTTTTGTTTTGGGATTGGCGTTTATATACACTCAATTTTCAGGATTTAGTGAAATTATTCAATCGGGATATAATTTTACAGGGCCAACAAGCAACATTACAATGTCTTACATTTACATCATTGCAGTAGTTCATATTCTACATGTTTTGGTGGGGTTAATAAGCCTTATTGTGGTCATTATCAACCACTTAAAAAAGAAATATACCCCAACAAACAAACTAGGATTTGATTTGGCTTCAATCTTTTGGCATTTTGTTGACATTTTGTGGCTGTATCTCTTTTTCTTTTTATATTTCTTTAACTAAATAAAATGATTATTTTTGCACAACTCAAAAAATTATTTCAGCTATGAATTCTACGGTAGTTAGCACAGGAACAGAAGGAAAAACTTGGGGCGGAGGCAATCAGCCATTAAAAGCAAGTTATGGAAAAATGATGATGTGGTTTTTCATTGTTTCAGATGCTTTAACATTTTCTGGCTTTTTAGCCGCTTATGGATTTTCAAGATTTAAATTTATAGACTATTGGCCTATTGCTGATGAGGTATTTACACACGTACCTTTTTTACATGGGCAAGAACTCCCTATGATTTATGTTGCTTTTATGACGTTTGTGCTGATTATGTCATCAGTTACAATGGTACTAGCGGTTGATGCTGGGCATCAAATGAAGAAAAATAAAGTCATTTGGTACATGTTTTTCACAATAATTGGCGGAATCATATTTGTAGGGTCTCAGGCTTGGGAATGGGCAACATTTATTCAAGGAGATTATGGTGCTGTTCAAACAAAAGGAGGAAATATTCTGCAGTTTGGCGAATACAAAAATATTGACGGCGAAGATGTTTTCAAAAGATTAGCTGTTGAGGAATTTGCTGTAGCAGCTCATACCGAACGAACACAACACCAAAACAAAAATGGGATTTGGTTTGTAGATGAAGGTGCTTTACCTGCATTTTCTGTGGAAGATATTTATCATGGATTAGAGTCACACCCAAATATTTTGGTGCGTACCCAAACCATTAATGAAGAAGGAGAAAAAACAGTTTTATCAAGAGAAGAATCCTTAGCACAATTGAAAGCTAATGGGAAGCGTTATGTAAAAGGCGCTAATTTGGAAGTCAACGAATACGGCGCGCCATTATTTGCTGACTTTTTCTTCTTTATCACAGGGTTTCATGGATTTCATGTGTTTTCTGGAGTTGTCATCAATATCATTATTTTCTTTAATGTTATTATTGGAACTTATGAGCGCAGAAAAAACTATGAAATGGTTGAAAAAGTAGGGCTATACTGGCACTTTGTAGATTTGGTATGGGTATTTGTTTTTACATTCTTTTACCTTGTTTAATATAATAATTTTTTAAAAATGGCAGATCACGCACATAAATTAGAAATTTTCAGAGGGTTAATAAAATTTAAATCCAATACTCAAAAAATTTGGGGTGTCCTCTTGTTACTCACCATTATAACAGCAGTAGAAGTTGTTCTCGGTATTTATAAACCAGAAGTCCTTATGAGCCCTTCAATGACACCATTTGAAGGAGGTCTTGGAGCAACACTTTTAAATATTATATTTTCCGCATTTATTTACACCAAAAGTCTAAATTTAATATTCATTGTACTAACCATCATAAAAGCCTACTATATCACTTGGGATTTTATGCACATGCGCGATGAAACAAAAGCTTTAAGAAGACTTGTTGTTTGGACTACAGTATTTCTTATTTGTTACCTGATATTTATTTTGTTGCAAGAAGGGGGTTATATTGAATCTGTATATACCAATGGATTTATCAAAAGAGATTTTTAAAAATTAAGAATATATTATGTTAATAAAGACGGTCAATTATAACCGTCTTTTTTACTTTTGTACTATGATGATTGCAAAAATTAAAAAACCATTGGTGCTTTCTGTGCTATTTTTTCTACCAGTACTATTTTTGCTGTTCCTTTACCCTTCAAAACACAATTATACTACACTTGATATCGTTAAAAGTAACATTCCTGAGTTCACTAATTTTCAAGCAGAAGACGGAACTAAAATTCGTTTAGAAAATCACTTGACTGTACTTGGTTTTTTAGGGCAGAACCCTATGGATGATGCCACCCGAGCTTTAAATTTAAAAGAATTAGTTTATGATAAATTTCGTGGATTTAAACGTTTTCAAATTATAATTTTATTACCTGAAACTGCAAAACAGCAAGCACAAGAATTAAAAAAAGAACTCAACAGTTTTGAGCCTCTAGAATATTGGACGTTTGCTTTTGGCTCTGACGATGATATCAAAGAGACATATACCAATTTAAGAATTTCAGAGGCGCTTCGTCCCGATTTAGCCTCCAATGATGTTTTTATTATTGATAAAGAAAAACATCAACGAGGACGTTTGGATGATAGAACAAAAGCCCAAAAAGAAGAAAATTTTCCAATTTATTCTATGTCCTCCTACAATGTTCTTGAAGTTGCCGAGTTGAAAAATAAAATGAGTGAAGACATGCGTATTCTTTTTACAGAATATCGCCAAAAACGAAAAGGGAATTTTAGTTCAACCACCCGTAGGGCCGAAGATCTATTAAACAATGAAATCAACTAATTATTCATACGTAGGCATCGCCTTTATTGTTCTTGTTTTTGGAATTATTTTTATTCCAAAAATAATTGATAGAATACAAAACAAAGACATCACAAGAATAGAGAGTAGAAGCGTTGATGTTAAGCTGCAAACAAAAGACGACGCACAACTTTCATATTTAGTCATCAATGGCGAACGAAAAAAGGTGATGCCCTTTAGTTTTACCAATCAATATGGGAAGGTTATCACAAATAAAGATTTTGAGGGGAAAGTGTATTTAGTAGAGTTTTTCTTTACAACATGTCCAACCATTTGTCCAAAAATGAATCAAAATTTAGTTAATATCCAAAACACCTTTCCTAAACGCAACGATTTTGGAATTGCATCCTTTACGATAAACCCAAATCATGATACTGTTGAGGTCTTGAAAAATTATGCAGATCAATATGGGGTAACAAATCCAAATTGGCATTTTCTAACAGGACAACAAGAAGATATTTATAATTTAGCTAATGTAGGATTCAATCTCTATGCTGCAGAAGTGGAAGGCGCAGCAGGAGGTTTTGAGCATTCAGGAAATTTTGCACTTATAGACAAAGAGGGTTATATTCGTTCTAGAACAGATGATTTTGGCAACTCAAAAATATATTATAAAGGTGTCATCAGCGAAAGAGAGCAAATTAATGATGAGGGCGAATTAGAAGAAATTTCAGCACTAAAAGAAGATATTTTAAAATTACTTGAAAATGAGTAACACACCAAAACCAATAGATAAGAAATTTAAATTGTGGATCAATATTGTTTCTATAGCCATACCGGTTGTAGTTGCATTGCTTTTTGGAATACGAATTCCAAACGTTGAAGCACTTACATTTTTACCACCTATTTATGCATCAATAAATGGGATTACAGCCGTATTACTACTTGCAGCGCTTTGGGCCATAAAAAACAAAAAAGTGTCTTTGCACGAAAATTTAATGAAAACTGCGGTGGCGTGTTCATTAGTTTTTCTTTTAATGTATGTTGCCTATCACATGACAAGTGATCCAACACCTTTTGAAGGAAAAGGCACAATAAAATACATTTACTATTTTATTTTAATTTCTCATATTATACTTTCAGTTATAGTGATTCCATTGGTTCTTCATAGTTATGTTCGTGCTTATCTGAGAGATTTTGCTGCGCACAAGAAAATTGTAAAGTATGCCTATCCAGTTTGGCTTTATGTGGCCATCACAGGAGTTATTGTTTATCTGATGATTGCTCCGTATTACGTCTAAATTTTGAAACAGGTCTTTACATATTTATTTTTAATTTGTTTTGGTTTTTATACCAATGCTCAATGCGCGATGTGTAGAGCCGTATTGGAAAGTGAAGCTGGACAGACCACAGCAAAAGGTGTAAATGATGGTATTGTTTATCTCATGGTTATACCTTACATTCTTATTGGTGGATTAGCCCTGTTTTTATACAGATATATGAGAAAAAATTCTAGTAATTCCTAAAAGTTAAAAAGCTCATTAAATGATAATTTAAGCACGTTTATAATTCTTTGAAGTGTAAAAACAGTAACATTGCGTTTGCCATTTTCGATGTTTGAATAACTAGCGAAATCCATACCACATTTTTCGGCCATAGCTTTTTGAGATAGGTTTCTGCTTTTTCTAATAGTTTTAATTCTATTGCCTAATTTTACAAGTAATATTTCTTTTGCTTCTTGGGTGGCCATAAGTAGGATCTGTTTTTAAATGATAAATATTATGACTTCTAATGTTGGGCACTACAAAAAAGTCGAAATAAATATAAATCAAAAAATAAATAAAGCAGAAAAACAGATTTATTTTTTTAGTAAAACCATTCAAATTTAGATTTCGTTTTATTTTTTTAAACAAAACTGTAACAAAAGACAAGATATTTCGTCATATCTATAATACTTAATAAGCAAAAAATTATTATGTTAAAAATTCAGAAGCTTCACAAATCTTATCCAATAGGAGATTCTAGCCTTCATGTATTAAAAGGGATTGATCTTTCTGTAGAAAAAGGCGAGATGGTCGCCATTATGGGATCATCAGGCTCTGGAAAATCTACACTTCTCAATATTATTGGAATGCTCGACGAAGCTGATGAAGGGGATTATATTCTTGACGAAGTTCCTATCAAAAATCTAACAGAAAAAAAAGCAGCGGTTTATAGAAATAAATTTTTAGGATTTATTTTTCAATCGTTTAATTTGATTAATTATAAAAATGCATTGGAAAATGTTGCTTTGCCGCTTTATTATCAGGGTTTGAAACGCAAAAAGCGTCAAGAAAAAGCTAAGTTTCATTTGAAAAAAGTAGGTCTTTTAGATTGGTCAACACACTTGCCAAGCGAGTTGTCTGGTGGTCAAAAACAGCGTGTTGCTATTGCAAGAGCATTGGCCTCTGAGCCAAAACTTCTATTGGCCGATGAGCCAACAGGAGCTTTAGACACCACAACATCTTATGATATAATGGCCTTTTTGCAGCAACTTAACGACGAAGGGAAAACTATATTAATTGTAACCCATGAGGAAGATATTGCCGCAATGTGTAAACGCATTGTTCGTCTAAAAGATGGTGTCATTATGGAAGATAATTTTGTAAAACAAGTAAGAGTAGAAGCACATGTTTGATATCGATCTTTGGAGAGAAATATTTCAAAGTATTAACAAAAACCGAACACGAAGTTTGCTTTCTGGGTTTACGGTTGCTTTTGCAATTCTTTTGTTTACTATACTATTTGGTTTAGCCAATGGACTTAATAATACATTTTCAGAAGCTTTTGTAGATGATGCAGCTAACGCCGTCTATATTCGTTCTGGCCGAACTACTAAGGCCAACAAAGGACTTCAAGCCGGGCGTAAAATTCAATTTAAAAATCAAGATTATGATTACATCAAGTCGGATTTTGATTCGAGTATTCAATTTATAACTTCTAGAATATATCGAAATGTATCTGCCAGCTATAAAAACGAAAAAAACGATTATTCTTTAAGGGCAGTTCATCCAGATCATCAATATTTAGAAAAAACAAAAGTAACGCAGGGACGCTACCTCAACCAACGCGACATGCAAGCGCGTTCCAAATCTATTGTAATTGGTGATTTGGTACGACAAGATTTATTTTTAAAAGAGGATGCATTAGGCAAATACATTAATTTGAGTGGCATTCCATATCAAGTTATTGGTGTCTTTAAAGATGATGGAGGGGATGATGAAGAGCGCTTTATTTACATGCCATTAACTACAGCACAGCTCATCTATGGTAATAACGATTATGTAGATCAAATCAATCTAACTTATAATCCAAAATATGATTATGATCAAGCTATAGACTTTAGTTTAGATTTAGAAAAGAAATTGAAAGATCGTTTTTCTGTAGCCAAAAATGATCAAAGAGCCATTCGAGTTTTCAATATGGCTATGCAAAACAAAGGCATCAATCAAATGACTTCTGTATTGGGAATTTTAATTTTGATTATAGGGATGGGGACTCTCATTGCAGGAATTGTTGGAATTAGTAATATTATGATTTTTATTGTAAAGGAACGCACCAAAGAAATTGGGATTAGAAAAGCATTGGGGGCATCTCCACGAGCGATCATTTCTATAATTTTGATTGAATCAATATTAATTACAACCATTGCCGGATATTTAGGTCTTTTGGCTGGAGTAGGGGTGTTAGAATGGGTAGGGCCAAGCCTAAAATCCTACTTTATAACAAACCCAAGCGTAAGTCAATCGTTAGTGATAGCTGCGACATTTACACTAATTGCGGCAGGAACATTGGCAGGATATGTTCCAGCAAAAAAAGCCTCAAAAATAAAACCTATTGTAGCATTAAGAGACGATTAGCATGATAAAATTTTTATTTCAAAGAGATACATGGCAAGAAGTCTACGACAGTGTGACTAAGAACAAATTGCGTACTGCAATTACTATGATAGGTGTATGGTGGGGGATTTTACTTTTAATCGCACTTTTAGGTGCTGCACGAGGGATGGAAAACTCTTTTAATCGTCTCTTTGGAGACTTTGCAACAAATAGTGTTTTTGTTTGGGGGCAAAGTACAAGTATGCCATTCAAGGGGTTTCAGGAGGGAAAACGAGTACGCCTCAAAATGGGCCATGTCAATAAAATAAAAGACAACGTAGAAGGCGTAGAGTTTGTGGTGCCAAGGAATCGTAATCAAGGCTTAGTAGTTCGGAATTTTCTTTCAGGGACTTACGGTATTGATGGCGATTATCCGCTTTTAGATAAGGTTCAGAAAAAGAAAATGATAAAAGGTCGTTTTATCAATCAAAATGACATCAATGATAAGAAAAAAGTGGCTGTTATTTCGGAAGATATTTATAAACAACTTTTTGAGAAAGACGAAAATCCAATAGGGGCAAACATACAAATGAACAGTATTAATTTTATTGTCATTGGTGTCTTTCAAAATGGTAATGTCAATATGGGCCCTAGTAGTGATATTCATATTCCATTTTCAACCTTTCAGCAGCTTTACAATCAAGGAGATAAAATTGGTTGGATTGTAATTACGGGAAAATCAGAGTATAATATCAAACAAATAGAAGAAGACACTAAATTATTGTTAAGAAATTTAAATAAAATACATCCTCGAGACAAAAGAGCATTTGGAAGTTTTAATCTTGGTAAAGAGTTTAAAAAAATCACAGGATTTTTAACGGGGATGCAATTTTTAACATGGTTTGTTGGAATTGCAACGTTAATAGCGGGTGTTTTTGCAATTGGAAACATATTACTCATAACAGTAAAAGAGCGCACAAAGGAAATAGGCGTGCGGCGGGCATTGGGAGCAACTCCATTTGAAATTAAACGCCAAATTGTTGTTGAAGCGGTATTTTTAACTATGACTTCTGGATTATTAGGAATTATTTCAGGAGGGTGGATTTTAATTGTCATAGATCGTGTATGGGGGCAAGGCGACGATGCAACATTAGTAAACGCTTCTGTATCTATATCCGTTATTTTTGTGGCCCTCATTATACTTGTCATATTAGGAACATTAATTGGTTTGATCCCAGCTTTTAAAGCAACAAGTATTAAACCCATAGAAGCATTAAGAGAAGAATAAATAAATTATAAAAATGAACAAAACAGTAAAAATTATTTTAGGAATTGTATTACTATTACTTTTAGTATTTGTATTGAAATACTTTAAAGATTCTAATACGAAAGAAGTGGTGGATTATAAAACAGAACTACCATTTTATACAACTTTGGACACTAAAATTGTGGCCACTGGAAAATTGAATCCCGAAGAAGAAATTGAACTAAAACCTCAAATCTCTGGAATTGTTGATAGAATCCTAGTTGAAGAAGGCGATTTGGTTCAAAAAGGAGATTTGATTGCCAAAATTCGAGTCGTACCAAATGAACAAGCCTTGGTTAGTGCTCAAAGCCGAATCAAAACAGCAAGACTATCTTTTAATAATTCAAAAACCTTGTATGATAGAAACAAAGCCCTCTATGACAAAGGAGTGATTTCTAGACAAGATTTCGAAAATAGCGAGTTGAGTTTGAATCAAGCAGAAGAAAATTATAATCAAGCCCAAAACGATTATCAAATCATTAAACAAGGTTCTATTTCTGGAGGGGGGTCAGCCAACACCAATATTGTTGCTCAAATTTCTGGTACAGTATTAGAAATTCCAGTTAGAGAAGGTGATCAAGTCATTGAAAGTAATAATTTCAATGCAGGAACGACCATTGCAACTATTGCAGATATGAGTAAAATGATTTTTGAGGGTAAAGTTGATGAATCGGAAGTTGGGAAATTGGAGGAAGGAAAACAAATTAAAGTTGTTCTTGGCGCCATCAATGAAAAAGAATTCCCAGCAAAACTCACTTTTGTAGCACCAAAAGGAATTGAAGAAGCAGGAGCAGTTCAGTTTGTCATAAAAGCCGATGTTGAAGTAGAGTCGAGCAATAAAATTCGTGCAGGCTACAGTGCCAATGCAGAAATTGAGGTAGAAAGTAAAGATAGTATTATGGTTATAAAAGAGGCCTTACTTCAATTTAACAGAATAACAGAAAAACCTTTTGTAGAAATTCTAAACGACAATGGAACATTTAGAAAGAAGAATGTAGAAATTGGAATTTCTGATGGCATCAATGTTGAAATTACTGATGGTGTTGAAGAAACCGATAAGATTAAAGTTTGGAATAAAGCTTCTGAAGAAAACAATGAGGATGATGAAGAGGATAATGACTAATATTCAAATCAATACAATAATGAAACACCTACTCCTACTGATTTTTACATTTTGTACAATCACAGTAACGGCTCAGAAAAAATGGACTTTAAAAGAATGTGTAGACTACGCTTTGAAAAATAATATTTCTGTAAAGCAAAGCGAAAATTCTTTACTCACTAATGATCAGGACATTATTGCCGCAAAAGGGAATTTTTTGCCTTCACTTTCAATGAATGGTTCGCAACGTTTGAATCTTGGAAATGTTGAGGTTTTTGACGGAAATTTTGTGGATCGAACCTTTCATTCTACAAATCTTGGAGTCAATATTTCACAAACCATTTTTAATGGCTTTAGAAACACTAATATTTATAAGCAATCTTTAATTAATAAAGAAGCTAACGAAGAAGAGTACAACCGAATAAAAGACAATGTTGCACTGAATGTTGTAAACTCTTATTTAAATGTGTTATTGAATAAAGAAAATCTAATTATAGCACAAGCACAATTTGAATTTTCTGCAGAACAGCTAGAACGTGTAAAAGAACTGGTAGCGGCCGGAACTCAGCCACAAGCAAATGTATTTGATTCTGAAGCTACACTTGCCAATGACGAACAACAACTTACCGTTTCTCAAAACAATTATACCTTAGCGCTTTTATCGTTGTCTCAAGTTTTACAAGTTCCTTTTGATGGATTTGATGTTGAAATCATTAAACTTGACGCCCCTTCGGAAGCACTTATGTATGATAATGTTCAACCTATTTTGGAACATGCTTTCAAAAACAGAAGCGAAATAAAAGTTGCAGAAAAAAATATTGAATCTGCAGAGTTGGGGAGAGAAATCTCAAAAAGTGGATTCTATCCAACCGTTACCTTTGGATATGGACTTAATACAGGAGCAAACTTTTCAAACCTCAACAGTTCCAACTCGTTTTTTCAACAGATTAATGATAATAAAGGACATAGTTTTAATGTAAATCTAAATATTCCTATTTTCTCAAGGTTTCAAAATAAAACCAATTTAGCTAAATCCTCTATTCAGATTGAAAACAGAAAACTTGCGCTAGATCAAGCAAAATTAGATTTGGAAAGTAATATTCAAAGAGCTTTTACAGACGCCAAGGCTGCTTTAAAAACTTATGTTTCTGCTCAAAAATCAGTAGCATCTCGGCAACTTTCTTTTGAAAATGCTCAGGAACGTTACAACATTGGAGCACTCAATGCATTTGATTTGGAACAAAATAGAGTTCAACTTATAAACGCACAATCTAGTCTTGTGAGAGCTAAATATGATTTTGTTTTTAAAACAAAAGTTTTAGACTTTTACCTTGGGAAATCATTAGTATTGTAAAATGAAATATATTTTAAACATTGAAACTTCTACAACAAACTGTTCTGTTGCACTTGCAAAGGATGGTGAAACTGTCTGTGTAAATGAAGACAATAGTTTAAAGTATTCTCATGCAGAACGACTACACGTTTATATTGATGAGGTTTTAAAAAAGACCAATATTCAAAAATCTGAAATAGCTGCAGTGGCGGTCAGCAAAGGGCCAGGGTCTTATACGGGTTTGAGGATAGGCGTTTCTGCTGCAAAAGGGCTTTGTTTTGCATTAGATATTCCTTTAATTTCTGTGCCTACCCTAGAAGCACTTGCTTACAAACAACAAATCAAAAATGGATGTATCGTAGCTATGCTTGATGCACGCAGAATGGAAGTATATGCCTCTACATTTGACTCTGAGTATAATTGTATTGAGCCAACTAACGCAAAAATTCTTGACGTAAATTCCTACAATAATATTTTACAAAACCAGACAGTTTATTTTGTAGGCACTGGGGTAGAAAAAACCAAAACATTAATCCAACATCCTAATGCTTATTTTGATTCTCAATTACCCTCAGCAGAACAAATGTGTAGACTTTCTTTCAATAAATTTAAAGCAAAAAATTTTGAAGATTTAGCCTATTTTGAGCCCTTTTATCTAAAAGATTTTATAGCAATTCCTTCAAAGAAAAATTAATCCTGTTTGTGTATTTCAACAGAATGTGGATATGGAATTTCGATTCCAGCTTTGTCTAGTGCTAATTTTCAATTTTCAGTAATACCAAAATAAACATTCCAATAGTCTTCTACCATGCACCATGGCCGAACAGCAAAGTTAACAGAACTATCTGCAAGCGCTTCAACATCAACCGAAGGTTGTGGATCTTCTAAAACTTTATTATGATGTTTTAAAACATCCAACAACACCTTTTTTGTCTCCTTGACATCTTCATTATAACCCACACCAATAGTGAGGTCTACACGAAGTTTACCCTCCGCAGAATAATTAACTATATTACTATTTGCCAATGTGCCATTGGGAATAATAACACGCTTATTATCAGGGGTTACAATTTGAGTAGTAAAAATATTGATGTCCTTTACAATGCCTATTCCATCATGAGCATCAACAAGATCACCAATTTTGAAAGGCTTAAAAACGATAATAAGCACTCCGCCAGCAAGGTTAGACAAAGCGCCTTGAAGTGCCAATCCAACTCCAAGTCCAGCTGCGGCTAGAGCTGCTGCAATGGCAGTAGTGTCGATTCCAAGCTTTGATATGACTGCCACAATTAGCAGTAGTTTTAGGCCAATAGAAATGATATTTGTAAGAAAATTTTGAAGAGTGGTGTCAACTTTTCGAGAAGACATAATCTTTTTAGTAAAGTTGACTACTTTTTTAATGAGAAATAATCCAACAATTAATAATCCTAAGGCGTATAAAACGTTCGGGCCGTATTCAATTAAAATTGTTTTTGCTTTTTCGAGGTACTTTTCCATAGTTAGTAAATTTGGGATGAGCTAATTTTTGGATAGTGTAAACTTAAAAACAAATTATTAACCTCACAAATTATATTTTATTAAGTGTCGCTATAATATTTTTTATGTAAAAAGGAACAAAACATTGTACCTTTGAAGTTAAACTTAAGGATATGAAATTATTCATTGTGCCAACACCCATTGGAAACCTCGAAGATATTACGCTTCGTGCAATTTCTACGCTTAAGAATGTTGATTTGATTTTAGCTGAAGACACAAGAACTTCTGGAAAACTTCTCAAACATTTTGAAATTTCTACGCCTATGCATTCACACCACATGCATAACGAGCACAAAACTCTTGAGGGAATTTTAAAAAAACTCAAAAACGGAACGCAAATTGCTTTGATTAGTGATGCGGGTACACCAGCCATTTCAGACCCTGGATTTTTATTGACAAGAGCTTGTATAGAACATCAAATTCCCGTAGAATGCTTACCAGGCGCAACAGCTTTTGTTCCAGCACTTGTAAATTCTGGTTTACCAAACGACCGTTTTATTTTTGAAGGGTTTTTGCCCATAAAAAAAGGCCGTCAAACACGCCTAAAATTATTGGCTCAAGAACAAAGAACAATAGTCCTTTATGAGAGTCCTCATAAATTATTAAAAACCCTAGGTCAAATTTGTGAAATTTTTGGAGAGGAACGACAAGTTTCAATTTCAAGAGAACTTACCAAACTGTTTGAAGAAACTAAGCGTGGCACAGCAAAAGACGTATTGGATTACTATACCACTAGCCCTGCAAAAGGAGAAATTGTGATTGTAATTTCTGGACGTTAGTCAGAAGATTGTTAAGCGTGTTTTCCTTTATTCCAACCGTGTTTTTTTAAGTATTTTGCGCCACTTTCTATAGCGCCATTTTCAATACTTGTCCCCATAGAATCATTCCAGCGATTCAGATAACCAAATAATGAAATCACTCCCAATAGTTCTACAATTTCACCCTCATTCCAATGCGCATACAATCGTTTTTTTAAATCCTCATCCACAACATTTGGAACCACTGACGCTGCCAAACTAAAATCTAAAGCTACACGTTCTGCCTCATTAAATGCAGGGTGAGTTTTGTAATCCCAAATGTTATTTAATTGCTCATTTTCTGCACCATAACGCTCTGCTGCTCGAATGGCATGTGCTTGACAATATCTGCAACCCGTAGCGTTGCTACTGACCCAAGCTACCATACGCTTTAGTGCAGATGTAACCCGACCTTCATTAGCCATAACCGCTTTATTTAAATGGATAAAAGCCTTGCTTATAGCAGGCCGATGTTGCATTGTAAGTACCGAGTTTGGGCAAAATCCTAGAGTTTCATTAAAAAAATCAGCAAGTGATTGTGTTTCTGAATCGTGGTCTGGGTTTAATGGAGTAACTAATGGCATTGTTTGAATTTTTAGTAGTATTTTTGAACTAACAATAAACAAAAAATAATTTTATTATGGCCCACAAAACTACAACACACTGGAAAGGCGGAATGCTTTTTGAATCTGATAATCCAAGCGGGAATCATGTGCTAATGGACACCACTGAAGAAGGTATTCCTCATCAAAAAGGCGTTTCTCCAAAAGCAATGATGCTTTCTTCCTTAGCTGGCTGTTCAGGAATTGATATCGTTGATATCCTTAAAAAAATGAAAATAACAGATTATAATCTACAGATAGATGTGGAAGGTGAACTCACAGAAGAGCACCCAAAATATTATCAAACGGTTCATGTTAATTATTATTTTTCAGGACCTCAAATAGATCAAAAAAAATGTAATCGAGCTGTACAATTGTCGATTGATAAATATTGTGGAGTTATGGAAATGTTCCGCAAGTTTGCAACGATAAATACTAAAATTCATTTTCAAAAATAATTAAAATGCGCTGGACACTAAAGCCATTCCCTGATGTTAATACAACCAAAGATTTAGCAGAAAAACTCGGGGTGGAGTACCCTATTGCAGCTTTATTGGTTCAGCGAGGAATTACCACTTTTGAGCAAGCCAAAACATTTTTTAGACCTCAACTGAAAGATTTGCACGACCCTTTTTTAATGAAGGATATGGATAAAGCTGTTGAAAGAATCCAACGGGCTTTGGACAATAATGAACGTATTTTGGTTTATGGAGACTATGATGTCGATGGAACAACTTCTGTGGCCCTAATGGCTACTTATCTTGAATCAAAAAGCACGCAAATTTCTACATATATTCCTGACAGATTTGATGAAGGTTATGGGATTTCTTACAAAGGTATCGATTATGCGCTTGACAATAATTTTAGTCTTATTATCGCATTAGATTGTGGTGTAAAAGCGATAGAAAAAGTTCAATATGCAAAAGAGAAAGAACTCGATTTTATCATTTGTGATCATCATTTACCTGGAGAAAATTTACCCTCTGCAGTAGCTGTTTTAGATCCAAAACGATCTGATTGCACATATCCTTTTAAGGAGCTTTGTGGTTGTGGTGTTGGATTTAAATTAATCCAAGCACTAGGGCAAAATTTTGGTGAAACTATAGAAGATTTGACCTCTTACTTAGACTTGGTAGCTACGGCAATTGGTGCTGATATTGTTACTGTTGTTGGTGAAAATAGAATTTTAGCTTATTATGGATTAAAAGTTATAAATTCAAATCCACGACCTGGATTTCAGGCTTTAATTCAAAATATAAAAAAAGACATTTTAAGCATTACTGATGTAGTTTTTGTTATTGCTCCGCGAATTAATGCAGCAGGGCGAATGAAGCATGGAAACTATGCTGTTGCACTGCTCAAAGAACAAAATATTCAGCAGGCAGAAATTACATCTAAGGAAATAGAAGACTTTAATTCAACTCGAAGAATATTAGACCAAGAAATTACGAAAGAAGCGCTGCTTCAAATTGAAGAATTGGAGGAGGTTGAATGTTCCACAACAGTAGTTTATCACCCAACTTGGAATAAAGGCGTGATTGGAATTGTTGCCTCTAGATTGATTGAAACGTATTATCGCCCTACATTAGTTTTCACAAAAAGTGGCGATTTTTTAGCGGCTTCTGCTCGCTCTGTTCGCGGATTCGACGTGTATAAAGCGCTTCAAAAATGTAGCCAATATATTGAACAATTTGGGGGGCATAAATACGCGGCAGGTTTAACACTAAAAGAAGAAAACTACGAAGCCTTTAAGAGCGCATTTGAAAAGGAAGTTTCTCAAACAATGCCCTCTCATTTAACAACTCCAGAAATTCTTATCGATTCAAAGTTAAACCTCTCTGATATTACCCCAAAATTTTATAGAATTTTAAAACAATTTGCGCCATTTGGACCACAAAACATGTCTCCAGTTTTTATAACTTCAGAAGTCATTGACTCTGGATATGGAAAATGTGTAGGACAAGACAACAAGCATCTAAAAGTCACATTATCTCAAAACAATAGTTCAAAAATTAATTGTATTGGCTTTGGCCTTGGAGATCAATTAGAAATTATTAAAAATAAAAATCCATTTAAAATTGTCTATTCAATTGATGAAAATGAATGGAACGGCCACATTAGTTTACAGTTAAAACTAAAAAATATAAAACCCTAATCAATGGCTAATAAAGACCCATATGCAGCGCTAAGATTTAAGGAATTTAATATTTTTCTTTTGTTGCGTTTTGTGTTGGTATTCGCATGGTCCATGCAGTTTATTGTCATCGAATGGCAAGTCTATTCACTAACAAAAGATCCATTATCATTGGGAATTATAGGTTTAATGGAGATTATTCCTGCACTAAGTATGGCTTTATTCGCAGGTCATATTGTTGATCAAAGCGAAAAGCGCAACTTATTTTTATGGTGCATTGGTTTATTTTCTTTGATAAGTTTTGGCTTATTCTTTCTTTCGGACACCTCAGTTTCAACCACTTGGAGTCAACAATCCATTTTGTATGCTATTTATGCTTTTGTATTTTTTGGAGGATTATTACGTGCATTTTTTGGCCCAACTATTTTTTCACTAATTGCACTTATAGTTCCAAAAAAAGCATATCCTAATGCAGCAACATGGAGCAGTTCTACATGGCAAATGGCCTCTATTTTAGGTCCTGCACTAGCAGGGTTTACCATAAATTGGATTGGCGTACACTGGTCATTGTGTATTGTGTTTGTGTTAGTCATTATTGCTTTTCTTTTGGCATTACTGATTACAAAAAAACCTGTTTTGAATCCAAAAATAGGAGAGCCCGTTTTGCAAAGTTTAAAAGAGGGGGTGCGTTTTGTATTTAAAACAAAAGCTATTTTAGGCGCCTTAAGTCTAGACATGATTGCTGTTCTTTTTGGTGGAGCTGTTGCGCTACTACCAGTTTTTGCACAAGATATTTTAAAAGTAGGTTCAGAAGGGTTTGGGATATTACGCGCTGCACCAGCAGTTGGCGCTTTCCTTACAATGCTTATAACGGCTTATATTCCTATCAGTAAAAAAGCAGGACTGAAACTATTGTGTGCAGTCTTTGGATTTGGTGTTTCTATTATTGTATTTGGATTATCTTCTATATTTTGGATTTCAGTTGCTGCACTTTTCTTTAGCGGCGTAACGGATGGTGTTTCAATGGTCATTCGGCAAACGATTTTACAACTCAAAACTCCCGATCATATGCGAGGGCGGGTGTCTTCTGTGAATTCTATGTTTGTTGGGTCCTCCAATGAATTGGGGGCTTTTGAAAGTGGCCTTACAGCAAAACTTATGGGGACTGTTACTGCTGTAGTTTTTGGTGGGACCATGACCTTAATTACTGTCGTAACAACAGGTCTTGTATCGCCAAGTTTCCGAAAACTAGACTTAGAAAGTGATTTGGAAGCACACGAAAATCATGTTTAGAGATTTATTTTGTAAAATCAATGGTATAGGCATATTTAAAACCTAAAAAAGATTTATTTGTTTTATCTTGATTCAAATTGTTTTCTTGTATTCCATAAAAAACAGTAAAGTTGCCTATTTTTTTAAATTTTCGGCTTAGTTTTAGTGTATATCTCATACGAGTTTCCGTTTGCTCCAATTTTGAATTATTGGGTTGATTAAAATGCTCTGCAAACAGTCTTACATTCAATTTTACAGCTTTAATTTTATACCCAAAACCTATTCTCGTGCGTATGAATTCTTGTGCAACATCCCCTTCTTCTTCCGACATTCCAAGTTGATTTTTATTCTGATATCTTAAACGAAATAATACCCCTATTTTATTTAATTTCTGAGTATAACTCGCATCAATTTGATATCTGAAATAAGCTCTAAGACCTTGTTTATTTCCAACATCATCATTTTTAGTGATGTAACGAATACCACCGCCAAGCTCGAGGTTTTTCAAAACTTCATAATTGGCTTTAATCTGTGTAAAATAATTTTTTACTGTAGATATATCATTTCTAGACCTCAAGTGTTCTGATACAGAAAAAGATAATTTTTTTGTGGCTTTTAAGTTTAATCCAACACTACTCCAACCCTCTAAGTCGCTATTGTTTTGTGCGATAATCATTTGAGTTGAAAATATGGAAAAAATAATCAGGACAAATGCAAAATATTTTTGTTTTAATGGTTTCATATTATTTTTTGTAACGAATTTTAATTTTAACAGTTTCTGCCTTGAAGTCTATTTGCCCAAGAGAGATGCTTAAAATTTCAAACCCTAATTTTTCTTCTAGTTTTGTTTTTAAAATTTCATGATGCTCTGGGCGAATATGCTCTAATGACTCATAAAGAATATCTTTTGTATTGGTTTTTTTTTGACTCCAAAATCGATCAAGAAAGTATGCCATTGCTACAACTATTGTATTGGCAACGAAGATTTCTGTATAACTCATTTTTTTATTTGATAATGCATTGACGAGCGAAAGACCAATCACAACAAACAAATAGGTCATTTCTCTTACCTTAAGAGGGTCTGTCCTGTATCGAAGAATTCCAAAAATAGCAAAAAGCCCCAAAGCTAAACCTAAATCAATTTCATATTTTTTTAGCGTAAAACATAAAAAGAATACAATTGTTCCTATCAAATAGAACGTAAAAAGGTAATCGGCTTTTTCAGAAAATTTATAATAGGAATATTTAATAAGGGCTGTTAAAAAAAAGATGTTGATTAAAAAACGAAAAATCATTTTATAAAAGTCATCGTCAAAAAGAGGGATTCCAAAAAACTCCATTATTTAAAATATTGGTTAAAAAAAATTTAATCTCAATCTGAGATTTTTAGAACTCTAATTTTTTCAAAAAGAGCTCTTTACCATCAAAAACGCCGTAGGTAAAGTGCGTGATCCAATCACCAAGATTGATGTATTTGGATTTGGGATTTAATTGAATATCTAACGGAAGATGGCGGTGGCCAAAAACAAAATAATCGAAGTGTTTTTCTGCTAATTTTTTTTGCGCATATTGTACCAGCCATTCTTTTTTTTCACCTAAAAATTTTATGTCATCATCACCAGATATAAGTTTATTTTTCAAGGAAAGATATTGCGCAAAGCGTACTCCAATATCTGGATGAAGCCATCTGTAGAGCCATTGAAAAAAAGGATTAACAAACACCTTTTTCATGCGCTTATATCCTTTGTCATGCGGCCCCAGTCCATCGCCATGGCCAATAAAAAACAAACTTTCATTGAGCTGAAATTGTTTGGGGTTGTGATGTACTTTTATATTTAATTCTTCTTCAAAATAATCATTCATCCAGAGGTCGTGGTTGCCTACAAAAAAATGGATTTCTATTCCATTATCAGTTAATTCAGCTAATTTACCCAATACTCTTGTAAATCCTTTAGGAATCACTCGTTTGTATTCAAACCAAAAATCAAATAAATCACCTAATATAAAAATAACACCTGCATCATTTTTAATTTCATCTAACCATTTTACAAAACGCTCCTCTCTTGGTTTTGATGCTCTCGGGTTTGGTGCGCCAAAATGGTGATCTGAAGTGAAGTAAATGTTTTTCCCTTTTGGGAGGTTAATTGATTTCATTTTTAGTATTAATTATCGGTAGCATACCACTCTGCAAAACTGGTGGCAGTTTCTTGTAATTTTAAAGAATGTAACTTTATATTTTTTGGCAAACGACTTTTTATTTTCTCTGCAAAGTCAATTACCATCATTTCACTTGTAGGTTGATAATCTACCAAAAGAACGTTATGACCTCTAGATTTAAGCTCTCTTGCTAGATCTACATGTGGGGTGTTTTTGTTGAAAACAGTAGCGTGATCAAAAACATCTACAATTTCTTCTTTTGCAATTTTCTTTAAATCAGAAAAATCAATCACCATTCCATATTTCACATTTGACGAATCTGTAATTGGACTTCCAATAACTGTTACATCCAAACGATAGCTATGCCCATGTACATTCTTACACTTACCATCATAACCATATAGCGCATGGCCAGTTTCAAAAGAAAATTGTTTGGTAATTCGAATATGATTCATGGTTAATGGTGTTTTTTAGTATTGTATTGCTATAACAAAGTTAGTGCTTTTGCTTGTGGGGTGAAAATTGTTTTCTGAATTTTACGACAAGTGGAATTCCTCGGGCAATCATCCACAAGGTAAATGCAATAAAAATGCCATGTAATTTTAGGTTTAAATAATCTGAAATTAGTAATCCTGGAATAAATATCACTAGTGTTGCAGTTACAAGAACATTTCTCAAATCTTTCATTTTTCCTAAGCCTTTGAAAATGCCGTCAAAAACAAATGCCAATGCACAAAAAGGCTGCATGATTAAAACGATCCAAAACACTTCATAAAACTTCAATAATACTTCACTATCAGAGGTAAAAACTGCACCAATTTGGAAGTAGAAAATACCACCACCTCCAGCCATAATTAAGCCTACAATTAATGCTTTTTTTGTTAAGCGTTGACTCAATTTAAAAAGTATTTCATTTTGCTTTGCACCAAATAATTTACCAGATAATATATTGCCAGCGCTTGCATATCCATCAACAGCAAATGCTGCAAAAAACCACAAATTAATCGCTATGGTGTATGCCGCAATATAGTTGGTGCCATATGACGTTGCAAAACTGGTGGCAAAGTACAAAGCTAAATTCAAGGCAATTGTTCTAATGATGAGATTACCAATCATTTGCAAGAATTTTGGCAATTCTTTGTTGAAAGGGAAAGAAATTTTTAGCGACACAGGGGTTTTTCTCAATAATAATACTGTAGCCATCAAAGCCATTAATACTTGTGAAATTGCACTAGCAATAGCAGCGCCCCTAAGGTTTAAAGCAGGGACGATATCGGTAATTCCATAGACCAAAATAATATCTAGAACAATATTCATAATTGTACCAATAATTGCAATGACCATCGGATAATATGTGTTTTGTAGTCCTCTAAAAATACCAAATACTGCAAATGTATAAAGCGTAAAAGGGAATCCAATTATTCTGATTTTATAATAGTCTACACTGTATTCTAAAAGCGTTCCTGTTGCATTATAGAATTTAAAAATAGAATTTGAAAACGGCATGGTTACAAGACAAATCAGAACGCTCAAAAACAGTATTATAGCTATGGCTTGCACAGGTAGGTTTTTGACCTCATCAAGTTTATTGGCCCCTAAATATTGAGAAATAATAGAAGAAATTGCAGAACGAGATTGACCTAAAACCCAAATTAACATGGATAGAAATGAAGAAACAATACCAACTGCTGCAAGAGATTCAGTTGCATTGTTTGGTATATGTCCAACAATGGCTGCATCGGTTAATGAAAGGATAGGCTCCGAAATTCCAGCAATGATGGCCGGTATGGCTAGTGTATTAATTTGCTTGTTAGTAATGGTTGTGTTCAATGAAGGCTAAATTAGATTCAAAAATACATAAAATCAGAACACAAAGAGTTAAAACACAAGTTCATAACAATAGAAGGGGTGTTTGCTTTGTTTTGGAAAGTAGATATTTCCAAGCCGTTTATAACCTCTTGTTTCGTAGAACTTTTGATTGCGTTTATTTTGTGAAAAAGTGTCCAGTCGGACAGAAAAATATCCATTTGTTTTTGCATAATTTTCTGCAAAAGTCATCATTTTTTGAGCAATACCTTTTCCTTGAAATTTTGGATGAACAGCAAGGCGATGGATGTAAATATTTTTGTCTTTTGTAAGCCATTTTATAGGAACATATTCTTCATCCTTGATTGTTGTCATAACGATGGACCCCATAATAATCTCGTTTTTTTCAAAAAGATACAACTCACCGCGCCGCACATCATTTTCAAAAGCATTTCTGTTTGGGTAGTGCTCATTCCATTGAAAAATTTGCTGATTTATCATGTGTTTTGCACAAGATTTGGTGATTTGCATTATAGAATTTAGATCAAGAACCGTTGCTTTTCGAATCATACTAAGTTGTGCATTGAAATATTTGTTTAAATTTACGGCAAATTTTGGGGATGTAGCTCAGTTGGCTAGAGCGCTTGACTGGCAGTCAAGAGGTAAAACTTCCTAACCACTTGATTTTTAAACACTTAAAGACGCATAAACTAAATGTCTGTCAAAAGTGTGTCAAAAATGAGTGTCAAATATCCTAAAATTAAGTCTGATAACAATCAACGTTTCTATGTAGTGTTTTATAATTATGGTAAACGCTATAGGTTGTTTAATGGTTCAAAAATTAATTCTAATCTCTATCCTAATTCGTACCCTGTAGCTAAACGCTATGAGATAGCACAACTATTAGCCGCAGAGGTATTTAAGTATATCTCAAGCGGTTTAAGTATTCAAGACCCTGTAAGAGTTATATGTAAGTCTGATAAGCAGTATTTAAAGTTAGCTTTAGACAACAAACTAAAAGGAGAATATTCAGACAAATACAAGTCTATGTTGAGGTTTGTTTATGATGGGTTTGTGTCTTACTTAACAGATGAAAATATCACTTCTAATAACGTTAAATCTTATCTTAATCAATATGCTTTAGGCGTGTCATATAACACCATTAAACGTCACTTAAATGTACTTATAAACGAAGCAAGAAACTTAGGTATGAACAGCAATCCTATGGAAAGCATAAAAGCAAAGAAAACAAAGGCTAAACTACACAAACCTTACAAGGATATAAACCTCATCCTTAATGAGATTAAGTTGTTTAGTGATAACTTGTATCTGTGTTGTTTAATGACCTATGGATGTTTGTTAAGACCCCATAGAGAAATAAGAGAATTAAAGTGGTCTGACTTTAGTGATGATTTAGGTTATATTCATTTATCGGGTCATAGAAACAAATCGGGCAAAAATAGAATAGTTCCTGTGCCTATTTACATAAGAGAATTACTTGTTAAAGGGCAACCTCAACACAATATATTTACAGGTACTACAAAACCATTAAATGAAGACTATTTTAAGACACTTTGGGGGCGTTTTAAGAGGGTTTCAAAGCTGCTTGAACAAGACCAAACACTCTACTCTTTCAGACATACAGGGGCTATAGAAATATTTAAGCTTAATAACTAAGCTACAGAAAGCTATGGGGCATTCGTCAATAAATGTATCTCTTACCTATTTAAGAGGTTTAGAAATAGCTGAACTGAAAGAAGAAGATATGCCTATGGTTTAAGCAAGTGCAAGCATACAAATAAAACCTACTAAAAATCCTAAACAAAAATAATAGATACTTAATTGTTTTCTGCTAAACTTGTCAAAACTCTGTCCAAATTTGTGCTTTTTCATAAACTATGATTTATTCTTACCTCCAAATTCTTTTTTTGACTTGTAGTTTTTCATAGCTAAATATGACATATAGAAAAAGAAAAAAGAAAAAGGCAGCATAAGTAAGTCAGGAATAAATTCTGTATCATTAATTACATTACAATAAATGTCATATCCAATCAATCCAACAGAGCCAAAGTATAGTATTTGAGGTAAATGTTTTACTGAGTATATGAGTTTTTCTAATTTTTCCATAAACCAAATATAAGAAATGTATCTCTGACCTACTTAAGAGGTTTAGAAATAGCAGAATTAAAAGAAGAAGATATGCCTATGGTTTAGCCCCTAACAAAAAAAGTGTATTTAAAAAAATTTACAACTGAAATAATTCCTAATAAAGGCAAGAAAAGTATAGCAGTAATTATTGGAAATTTAATTCTTAAAGGGGATATTTTAGTTTCATCATATTTGATATTCTCAGCCCAAACTATCAGTGCCCCAATTACATATAAGATTAAACCCCATATGAAAAAATTAATTAAGCAGTACACAATGAAACCATATACCGATAATAATAAAAGTTGTTTTAATGCTCTCATAATAAATATTTATAATGTTTGTTAAATGTAAGAAATATAAGTCTAACCTACTTAAGAGGTTTAGAAATAGCTGAACTAAAAGAACAAGATATGCCTATGGTTTAGTTAAATTTTCGTTTATAACTTCCTAAAACTTCTTCAATTTTGCCCTTGATAATGTGCGGAAAATCTACTAACTTTTCGAAGTGCTTTACGTTAAAGGCTTATTCTTCTTCAGCTTTCTAAATAAGCTTTATATTTCTTTTTTGGGCGCTTCAGACGCCCGCTTAAAGATGTTTTCTGAAATATAAAAAGACTTTAAATCTACTATACAGGACAACTATGTTTTATTATTAAATATTGGACTTTATATTAAGGTTTTAGTTGTTTAAGTGCAGCGGTTTTTAGACCGCCTTATTTAAAACACAAAATAGTTTATAAATATTTATATACTAATAACACAAAATAACACAGTTTTATGGGGTTAAATTCAACTACAGCAAGTAAAGCAGGTAAGATTAGTAAGAGAGGTAAATCATTAAATATAGACCTTAGAAACGACCTTAAAACACTAATAACACATATCTTAAAAGACCTTGACTACAACACATTAAACAACTCACAAAAACTAAAGCTATTAGACATTGCATTAAAACACTCATTACCCAAACAATCTATAGAACAACATATAACTGAAGACATACCACAGGATATTCAAATAACTATTATAGATAGCAATGGAAACGAAAAGGTAAACAAGAAAAGTTTAGACAACTTTAAGTTTAAAGATTTAGCAGGCTAAACAGACAATGGAAGCTATAAATTAGAAGCTACTGACTTGCCTTTGCCTATTAGTAGAGTTGAGAAGTTTAAAACAATCTAATTCTAATATAATTAGTTCTGTTAATTTTCAAGTCAAAGTATAATCCATAGTAATTTAAGAAGTTAGCTATATGAAGAAGTTTTTTCATTTTTTCTTTGTAAATAAATTAGCGCAAACATTCCAACTCATAGAAACTCCTGCAAAAATAAACCCTAAGCCAATTAAATACTCATTATTAGTTAATTTATAAACACCCCATCCTAAAGCTCCTAAAGAAACAACTATAGTAGCTATAGCTAATGATTTTACGTATTTTACTTTATTTTTCATTATTCACAAGGGTCTGTTAGGGTTGTTCTTGAAGCGTTATTTATTACTTCAATATTTGCCCCGTAATCTACAGCTGTCTCAGTCATAATATTTTCATCATCTGACACGCTAAATCGATGATTTGAATAAACATTATTTTCATTATCAATGTAGTCTAAAATAAGTGTAGTTGGATTATTTGTTGTAATATTCCAAGAATAACCATCAACAAAAGTGTTAAATAAAACTTCTCTACATTCGTTAGAAAATCGTTTAATGCTACTTGGGTTTGAATAAATCGCCAAATAGCCATCATTATCTTCCCAAACAACACCATCATATCTTTCTAAAAAAGTCTGATTAGAATTATCCGAGCTATCATCACTACTACAAGCGAAGATTAATAAAGCAGAGAGTAAGATTAGTTTTTTCATTTA
>ENA-UZWV01007257-UZWV01007257.1-metagenome-genome-assembly--contig:-Day-3-1m-contig-7257_pt1 | contig 27602 bp, 27 predicted proteins | sample MGYA00260342_ERZ794902 | MGnify/ENA metagenome assembly ERZ794902
CGAACAGGGGTCGAACCAATACTCTGGGAGACGCCAAATAAAAACCCCCAGCCTTTGGCTGAGGGTTTGTTATTTGGTGCACCCGGAGGGATTCGAACCCCCGACCAAGTGGTTCGAAGCCACCTACTCTATCCAGCTGAGCTACGGGTGCGTTATTTCACGCGAACTTTGTAACTGATTACTTCTTAAAGCACTTTTTCTTTGATCAAGCTTAGCTGCTTAGCGCTCTAAATACTGCAATTTGTTTTCTACACCATCCCATTCTTCAGCATCTGCCGGCGCTTCTTTTTGGGTGGTAATATTTGGCCATACATCAGCCAGCTCTGCATTGAGTTCCAGGAACACTTCCTGACCCGCTGGGATTTCATCTTCAGCAAAAATAGCATCTACCGGGCACTCTGGCTCACAAAGGGCGCAATCAATACATTCGTCCGGATGAATGACCAAGAAATTTGGACCCTCATAAAAACAGTCTACAGGGCATACTTCTACGCAGTCCGTATGCTTGCATTTAATACAGTTGTCGCCAACGATAAAGGTCATATCTGTGTCTCTTGTGGGTAATACGGGTTCAAACAAGCGCGGCATTATAGCAGGAAGATTTGCCCTGTGAATGCCTTGTTGAGGTTATTTGCCGCTAAGTTTCTCCTGCGGTTACAGCAGAGTCTTAAGCTCGTAAATCAGATCCAGAGCCTGCTTCGGTGACAATTCATCTGGGCGCAGATTATTCAGGCGTTTTTGCAACTCAGGGTTTACTGGCGGCAGAAACAATTCTGTCTGGCTGGGTTGTGTTTTTATCTCGGGACTAATGACACCGTTGCCACCTGCTTCCAAAAGCGCGAGTTCTTGGCGTGCTAGCTGAATGACTTCAGTGGGTATGCCCGCGAGTTTTGCGACCTGAATACCATAGCTCTGGCTGGCTGGACCATCTTGCACGCTGTGTAAAAACACTATGCTGTCATTATATTCTGTGGCATCTAAATGCACATTGACCGCACCATCAACTTTGTTGGGGAGTGCGGTCAGTTCAAAGTAATGGGTGGCGAACAGGGTAAAGGCTTTGACTTGTCCTGCCAGATGAAAGGCGCAGGCCCAGGCCAGTGACAGGCCGTCGAAGGTGCTGGTACCACGGCCTACCTCATCCATTAATACCAAGCTGCGGTCACTGGCATTGTGCAGGATATTGGCGGTCTCGGTCATTTCCACCATAAAAGTTGAGCGGCCACCGGCTAGGTCATCGGAAGAACCAATGCGGGTAAAGATGCGGTCTACTAGACCAATCTGTGCTGATGCGGCTGGCACATAGCTACCTATCTGTGCCAGCAGAACAATCAGTGCCGCTTGGCGCATATAGGTGGACTTACCGCCCATATTAGGACCGGTAATAACCAGCATTTTGCGCTGGGTATTCATGATTAGGTCATTGGCAACAAAGGGGTCGCTGGTCACCTGTTCTACTACGGGGTGGCGACCTCCGCGAATATCTATGCCTGACTGTTGCTGCAGTTCTGGCTTGCAAAAACCTAAACTATGGGCGCGCTCGGCCAGTGTAGCCAGTACATCCAATTCGGCAATGGCGCCGGCGCAGAGTTGTAACTGCTGTAAATCTTGGTTGAGGATATCGAGAAGCTCTTCATAGAGATGTTTTTCGCGACTCAGCGATCGGCTCTTGGCGCTAAGGGCTTTATCTTCAAATTCTTTTAGTTCCGGCGTAATAAAGCGCTCGGCATTTTTAAGTGTTTGACGGCGAATATATTCCACCGGCGCCTTGTCACTCTGGCCTCGAGATATTTCTATATAGTAGCCATGCACTCGATTGTAGCCGACCTTAAGCGTAGAAATACCAGTACTGGCTTTCTCGCGCTCTTCCATGGCCAGTAAAAATTCACCAGCGTTGGTATTTAGGGCGCGCAGTTCATCGAGTTCCTGGTCGTAGCCATCAGCGATTACACCGCCATCACGTATTATCACTGGGGGGTTTTCTTTGATAGCGCTAGCCAGTAATTCAACCAGATGGGGTAGGGGCTTGGCACCTATGGCAAGTTCTGAGAGATGCTCGACAGCACAGTCATTTAGGGCGCTGGCGATTTGTGGCAGTACGGCGAGGCTATCCAATAGTCGAGTTAGATCGCGAGGGCGCGCAGAGTGCAATGCCACTCGGGTAAGAATCCGCTCCATGTCGCCGACCTGTCTAAGGTGGCCATTGAGTGATTCATAGAGGTAGTTATGTTGCAGTGCGGCAATGGTCTGTTGGCGCGCTTCCAATGTGGGTAGATGTTGCAGGGGACGATTGAGCCAGCGGCGCAGTAAGCGGCTGGCCATGCTGGTTGCGGTGTTGTCCAACACATCAAATAAGGTGTTTTCCTGGCCACCGGTAAGGTTGGTGTCCAGTTCAAGATTGCGGCGACTGGCTGCATCGAGAGCGACGCTATCCTCACGATTTTCTGCGCTGATGCTGCGAATATGGGGCAGGGCATTGCGCTGGGTATCCTTGGCATATTGTAGAAGACAGCCTGCGGCACTAATGCCAACGGGTAAATGGTCGCAGCCAAAGCCGCTTAAATCTCGGGTGCCAAACTGCTGATTGAGCAGGCGTTGAGCGCTGTCTATTTCAAATTCCCAAGGTGGGCGTTGACGCACACCTGAGCGCAGGTCAAGAGCTTTGATATTGATAAGGTCTTCTGAGACTAGTACCTCGACAGGGTTTAGCCGTTGAAGCTCATTATCCAGCTCTTCAATAGTTGAGAGTTGCAGCAGTTGGAAGCGGCCGCTACTCATATCCAAGGTGGCCACACCAAACTGGTTATCGCGATGATCAATAGCCGCCAGCAAGCTGTCACTGTGGTCATCAAGCAGCGCCTCATCGGTCAGAGTCCCTGGTGTCAGCACGCGCATTACCGCGCGTTCTACCGGGCCTTTGCTGGTTTCGGGGTCACCAATCTGCTCGCAGATCGCGACAGATACACCTTGCTTAACTAGCTTGGCCAGGTAGCCTTCAGCCGCATGATAGGGCACGCCGCACATTGGAATTGGATTGCCGTTGGCCTTACCTCTGGCGGTCAGTGTGATATCCAGCATTTGACTGGCGCGTTTGGCGTCATCAAAGAACAGCTCGTAAAAGTCGCCCATGCGATAAAAAACAATATCATGGGGGTGTTCGGCTTTGATGCGCAGGTACTGTTGCATCATTGGAGTGTGCTGCGTGGAGGTAGATTCCATAGGTGCCTTAAATTAATGTTCGTCCATTGTTATGTCGCAGCCGCAGTCCCTTCGGTGCTTTTTGATAATATTAACGTAAAACAGCCAATGGCAGTAGCTACAGAGGTGTTATTTGGCTAATCTATATGGCATATGGCTCACAAAGACTCTATATATTGATACGTGAGTGATAGCTGGTGAATAATCAGCCTTTAAACAACCCCGAGTTAAATACCGGGCCGTTTTATTTAGTATGGGCGCTATTAATCAATGGTGTCTGGGGTATGAATAAACGCTAGCGGCAAACAATTAAGTAGGATAATAAATTTAAATAGGAAGGGTAAATAATGAGTAGTTTAGTATCAGTTACAATCGAAAACGGCGTTGCCACCATTGCCATGGACGACGGTAAAGCCAATGTACTCTCCCATGCTATGTGGGATGAGCTAGAAGCGGCTTTTGATCAGGCCGAAGAGGCTGAGGCCATCGTCGTGTTGCAAGGTCGGGCCGGCATTTTTTCTGGTGGCTTTGATCTTAAAGAGATGGGCAAAGGGCCAGAGAACGCATTGTTGCTTACCTCTCGCGGGTCGAAAATGGCTCGGCGTATACTGTCCTTTCCAACGCCCGTCATTGGAGTTTCTACTGGCCACTGTATAGCGATGGGTGCTTTTTTAATGCTGGCCTGCGATTATCGGATTGGTGCTGCTGGCGACTTTAAAGTAGGGCTAAATGAAACTATCATTGGTATGACTATGCACAATTTTGGCATAGAGTTGGCTCGCTACCGTTTGCCTTTAAACTACTTTAATCGCTGTGTGATCAATGCTGAAATATGGTCTCCTGAAGATGCAATGCCGGCCGGTTTCTATGATCGTATCGCCCCGCTAGAATCTCTGGAGCAGGCTGCATCAATGGCGGCCCAGATGTTTTCGCAGCTGGATATGAATGCCTTTAATGGCACCAAGAACAAGTCTCGCAAAGGGGTGCTTGAGTTACTTGATCACTGTATTGAGCTAGATCTAATCCCACCATCAGCCTAGCGATCAATATCTACCTAGGCTGCCCATTTGGGGCAGCCCCTCACCGCGCCTCTGGCCGTAAAGCCGACTTCTTAAGAGGTGCGTAGATATTGGGTCCGATAGTTGATGAAAGAACTATCGACTACAATTAAAGCCGGATACACTTTTGCGATGAATACGGAACTCTATAATCTTTCCCGGCAGTTGGGCCAGGCCCTTTTGCAAAATAACGCCACGGTTACCACCGCCGAGTCTTGCACTGGTGGCGGAGTGGCTAGCGCCATCACTGAGGTGGCGGGCAGCTCTCAGTGGTTTGGTCGCGGCTTTATCACCTATGCCAATCAGGCCAAACATGACATGCTCCATGTGCCCGAAACGGTGCTCAGTACCCAAGGAGCGGTGAGCGAGGCAGTGGTCCGAGCCATGGTCCAGGGCGCGGCTCAGTCAGCTGGTGCAGATTACGCTGTGGCGATCAGCGGCATTGCTGGACCCGGTGGTGGCACAGAGGATAAGCCAGTGGGTACTGTGTGGTTTGCCTGGTTGAGTCCAAAGGGCATTAGTAGCCAGATGCACATTTTGACTGGCGACCGCACCGCAGTTCGAAAACAGGCGGTGAAAATTTCTCTTCAGGAACTATTGCATATGGTTACTGGATGTAATACTGTACAACCATACAGCTACTGATCAAGTAAACAGTAGTTAGGCATAAACACAACATTTATATCGAGGATAGATTAATGGACGCCAACAAATCAAAAGCACTAGAGGCAGCACTGGGTCAAATTGAGCGTCAGTTTGGTAAGGGCACAGTTATGCGTATGGGCGAGAATGGTCGTCAGGCAGTACCGGCTATCTCGACAGGTTCATTGGGCTTGGATATCGCGCTGGGTATAGGTGGTCTCCCCAAGGGTCGTGTTGTTGAAATCTATGGTCCGGAATCTTCGGGTAAAACCACCTTAACCTTGCAAGTGATTGCCGAAGCGCAAAAAGCCGGCGGCACTTGCGCCTTTATCGATGCTGAGCATGCGTTAGACCCAGTCTACGCCGAAAAGCTTGGCGTTGTAGTAGACGACCTTATTGTCTCGCAGCCAGATACCGGCGAGCAAGCCCTCGAAGTCACCGATATGCTAGTTCGTTCTGGTGCCTGTGATGTATTGGTTGTTGACTCGGTAGCGGCCCTGACACCAAGAGCTGAAATTGAAGGCGAGATGGGCGATCACCATGTTGGTCTGCAGGCTCGTTTAATGTCTCAGGCACTGCGCAAGCTGACAGGTAACATCAAGAATGCCAACTGCTTGGTGATCTTTATCAACCAGATTCGTATGAAAATTGGCGTTATGTTTGGTAACCCAGAAACTACCACCGGTGGTAATGCATTGAAGTTCTACTCATCAGTAAGACTGGATATCCGTCGTATTGGTGCGGTAAAAGATGGCGATGAAATTGTTGGCAACGAAACTCGGGTCAAGGTGGTTAAAAACAAGGTTGCACCGCCTTTTAAACAGACTGAGTTTCAGATACTTTATGGCAAAGGCATTAACCGCAATGGTGAGCTGGTTGATCTTGGTGTTAAGCATGGGCTGATAGATAAGTCTGGTGCCTGGTATGCCTACCAAGGCAATAAAATCGGGCAAGGTAAAGCCAATGTGGGTATTTTCTTGACCGAAAACCCAAAAATTGCGGCTGAGATTGAAGGTTTTATTCGGGACAAGGAGCTAGGTGGGCTTGTTGCAGAAGCTGGAGCATCTGACGACAATCTCGCTGAAGAGTAGGCAGCTGATTGAATTATAATCTATAAGAAAAGCGCCCCTGTGGCGCTTTTTTTGTTGCAGGCCTAAAATATAAATTGTCTTCTAACCTGATGATACTGGTGCAATGAAAGAAAAAGACCTGATTATTACGCCTGCCAAAATCCGCTTTGCCGCGATGGACCTGCTGACGGGCCGTGAATTCTCACGTTCGGAGCTAGCCAAAAAACTGGATAAGCGCTTTGATAAAGACAGTGCCATCAAGGGGGTGCTGGATCAACTGCAAGAAGAGGGGTTGCAATGTGATCAGCGCTTTGCCGAAGCCTTTGTTCGCTCCAGACTCTATCGAGGTCATGGTATGGCGAGAATCCGTATGGATATCCGTCAGAAGGGCATAGGCGATGATCTATTTGAGTCTGCGATAGAAAAGGCAGAGATAAACTGGTTTGAACTGGCCCGAGATGTGGCACAGCGAAAATTTGGTAGCCGCGCTGCGGCCGATCAGAAAGAGAAAGCCAAACGCATGCGTTTTTTGCAGTATCGAGGCTTTAACTTTGATCAGATTAAATATGCCCTGCAAGAAAAAGACTTTGACAAATATACTGATTGATACCAACGCTTGCCTTTGGCTCTACTTGGCAAGATGTGCCTCAAAAAGCTGCACCAGTTTTGTCTCTATCCAGCTATGTGCTGCTAAATTTTGAATAAACCCGCAGTGGCCGCCGTACTGTTGCACCTCAATACTGAGCTGCTCAGGGCAATTAATTTTTCCCAAATCTGCCGCTGGAATAATCGGGTCGTCCGAAGAGGCTATTAGATGTGCGGGTATGCTTAGAGCCTTTAGCCGATCACCCGTCAGGGTATAGGCCGAAAAGTAGCTTTGAGCGTCAGCATAGGGCGTGAATTTAGCTATAAAGGTGATATTTAAATCATCCAGCGTCTTGGCCTGACTGAGTTCAGCGCCAAAGTCATGCTCGGGGAAGTGTTTAAGCTTTTTGCGTAATGACGTAGTCCATCTATGGAAGAAGTATTTTTCATAAATGACTAGAGTCTTGCCCATCGCATCCATGGCGCCGGTTGGGTCTACTGGTGGGCAGATCGCGACCGCAGCTGTCAGGCCGAGTTCGGATCCTCTATCTGTCGCTATGCGCAAGGTGAAACTGGCACCTAGAGAAAATCCCGCGAGAAAAACAGCAGGGTAGCTATGGTCTCTAAGAAATAGGGCAATAGCATCGGCAACTTCGCCGGTCATCGTCGAATTAAATATCTCGCGGTTAAGATGCTGCGTGTCGCCATGATCGCGCAGATTGAGACGCAACACGTCGAACCCTGCATCGAGAAGTGTTTTAGCGGTAGTGACTGAATAAGCTGATTTACTCGACCCTTCCCAGCCATGCAGCAGAATAACCAGGGCATTCTTTGACTCCACGGTACTACTGGCGGAATCAAATTCCGCTGCGAGCCTCACATCCTCTGCGGTGTTTAATATCAGCATCTGGCTGTCCAGCTTTTTAATCAGGCGCTTGGCACGGAATTTTCGTGGTCCAACGCTATTGAGAATACTCTGAATATGCGGATTTCTTAAAAAATAAGGTGGGGTAAAAGGCTGTTTTACAGTCATATATAAGGCTGGTTACGTTATTAGATTGTTTTTATAGGTTCTCGCACCGCTAATGATAACGGTGGTCGAACCCTGGTGCCAAGCCTTTTAATAATAGAGGCCTCCTCCTCAAGGAGGATAGACTATAGTGGTCTAGGAGATACATGTATCAAGGAGATCAGGATGATTAAGATACAGAAGTTAACAGGGATAGTTGTAATTATGCTGCTCTTGCTCTTGCTGTTCGGTTTGGGCGAAGAAAAATTAACAAATAGGGATCTGGCTGAAGACAATTTAGCTAGGCTAGATAGTACAGAGCAGTCAAATAATGGGACAGCCAGCCTGTCTATTATTGAGCGGGTTAGATCTATGCAGGGCATTGACCCTAAGAAGTGGGGCATCCGCAATGGTTGTATTAATTCCAGTCGCATAAAGAAGATTAGATTTCTCGATGATCAGACCGCCATGCTAAGTCTGCGTGGCAAGAAAAAAGCAGTAATGCGTTTGGAGACAGTCTGTCCGGGTATTAAACGAAGCGGTTTTTCTCGGTTCAAGGATAGCGTGAGACTGTGCATAAGGTTCGATCGATTCATTGTGTTAGGAGGCAGCTCTAGCTGTCGGGTAGGTTCAATTGAACCCTACGTAGAGCTGGTTGATCCGCCTGCAGTCGCCAGTTTGGGCTGATTTAACCACTTTGTCCCGCTCCTACCCTTGCATCTTTAGGGACTTTTGGCATTCTATAGCTCTTGTTATGGCATTGGTGCTCGAGGAAGGATAATGAAGTTAATAAGGTTGATTTGCTGGCTGACGTTTTCGTCTGTTTTTAATAATCTGGCCTATGGTCAAGCTATAGAGAACGGCTCTGATTGGGGTTTTGAGGAAGAGAGTCGTGATGCTAACGCGGCTATCAATGATGCCACTGATACGAATAACAGCGCTAAAAATATTTTAGATAAAATTTACCAGATAGAGGCTCCAGATGCCACCAAGTACGGTATTCGCCGGGGCTGCATCGCTCAGCACAGAATTAAAAATATCCGCTTTAAAGATGATCAGTCAGCAATTGTTGACATGGGCAGGGGCAATAAAGCGCTGCTGCGCTTGCGTAGAGAATGCAATGGTATAAAACGTGAAGGATTTGAGTATGAGTCCCGCCAGGGTCAGTTATGCGCCAGATTTGCGCGTTTCAAAGTCATTGGTAGATCAGTGGAATGCATCGTAGAGTCGATCGCGCCCTATATCGACATTGAAGATGTTGAGCCTGACGAGACATTATGATGGCTAAAATTCATCTAAAGAATCGCTTTAAAGGAACGCTATCAGCCTGTCTTGGGCTATTAATTGGCTTCTGCTCAATAACATTGCAAGCAGAGACATTGCGCTGGCAGGGTAGCCTAGAGCAGGGCGCCCTACTCATGGGAGAGATCCCAGCTGGTTATAGGGCCAGTTATAATCAGCAGCCCCTTAAGGTCACTGCTGAGGGGCAGTTTTTACTTGGCTTGGGTCGCGAGGCAGCTTCTAGCATAGAGCTGATAATGACTAGCCCTCAAGGTGTTGAGACCAGGGCGCAGTTCCCAGTGCGCAAACGCCAATACAATATTCAGCGGATCGAAGGGGTCCCACAGAAAACAGTTAATCCCAGAGCCGAAGATTTAGCGCGAATTCGCAATGATTCAGCCCTAGTGAAACATGCGCGCAGGGATATTACCGAAAGCCTCGATTTTCTGGGCGGTTTTCAACGCCCCCTAGAGGGCCCAGTGACCGGCGTTTATGGTAGCCAGCGCTTTTATAATGGCGTACCTAAAAGTCCTCATTACGGTGTCGATTATGCCGCGCCCTCTGGGGCGTTGGTGATGGCGCCAGCCTCGGGTGTTGTGCGCCTGGCCCATCGAGATCTGTTCTATTCAGGTGGCACATTGATTGTTGATCATGGTCATGGTCTCAGCTCCACCTTCCTACATCTTAGCGATATTCTTGTTGAGGAGGGCATGCGTGTTGAGCGTGGCAAGCCCATCGCTAAAGTCGGGGCAACTGGTCGAGCAACTGGCCCACATCTGGATTGGCGCATGAACTGGCGTCAGGTACGTATTGACCCAGTACTGGTGTTGCAGGCTCTTCCCGCCCAATAGAGCCTCTGATTCATTGTAAAAACCTTACCGAGATTGATAATTAACCTGCGCCTGTCACCGTAGATATAGCGGTTCGGCTGGTTTTTGCGTACACTTACGCGGTTTTTTAACGGACGAATACAGTGGATAAAAAGCTATTAAGTATCTTGGTTTGCCCAGTCAGCAAAGCCCCTTTGGAGTATGACGAAGCCAATCAGGAACTAATCTGTCGGGCCAGCGGCTTGGCATACCCCATTGACGAGGGGATTCCAGTGATGCTGGAGGCTCGTGCGCGGCAACTCGACACTGATGAAAAGCTTAGAGGCTCAATATCATGACTGATAGTATGCCGACATTATTTACACGTATTATTAATCGCGAAATTCCGGCACAGATACTCTACGAAGATGATCAGTGCATTGTAATTAACGATATAGCGCCGCAGGCACCCGTGCATATGCTGGTAATTCCGCGTAAGCCCATTCCGCGTTTGGTAGATGCAACTGCCGAAGACAAAGCACTGTTGGGTCATCTAATGTGGGTTGCGGGTGAAGTCGCACGCACAGCCGGCGTCGATGAGGCCTTTAGACTAGTGGTCAATAACGGCGCCGACGCAGGGCAGACAGTTTTTCATCTACATCTCCATGTGCTCGCGAGCAAAGATGGCACTCAGCAGTTTACCGAAACACAATTATAAAGGTATGAGTCAGACCGACTGATACCAATACTTGGAATAAATAAAATATGAAAAGCGCCGATATTCGTGACGCCTTCCTAAATCACTTTGCCAGCAAGCAGCACAAGATAGTGCCGAGCAGCAGTCTGGTGCCCGGCAATGATCCAACGCTGCTATTTACTAATGCCGGTATGGTTCAGTTTAAAGATGTATTTTTGGGTGATGACAAACGTGACTACAACCGTGCGGTATCCTCGCAGCGCTGTGTGCGTGCGGGTGGTAAGCATAACGATCTGGAAAACGTTGGCTATACCGCCCGACATCACACTTTTTTTGAGATGCTGGGCAACTTTAGTTTCGGCGATTACTTTAAGCAGGATGCCATTGCCTTTGCCTGGGAATTTTTGACCGTTGTTTTAAAGCTGCCAAAAGAACGTCTCTGGATTACCGTACACATCAGCGATGACGAAGCCGCCGATATTTGGGTCAATGAAATTGGTATAGACCCCAAGCGGCTATCACGCCTAGATGAAGACAATTTTTGGCAGATGGGTGATACCGGCCCCTGTGGCCCAAGTACAGAAATATTTTGGGATCATGGCGAAGATATTCCCGGCGGCCCTCCAGGCAGTGAAGACGATGACCTAGACCGTTATATTGAAATCTGGAATCTGGTATTTATGCAGTTCGAGCGCGATAGCAGTGGCAAGATGACACCTCTGCCAAAGCCATCTATCGATACAGGGATGGGTCTTGAGCGCGTTGCCGCCGTTATGCAGGGCGTACATAATAATTACGATATCGATCTTTTCCAGCACCTCATTAAAGCTGCGGCAAAGATTATTGGCGTGACTGACCTTAAAGAGAATTCACTTAAAGTTGTGGCGGACCATATTCGTTCCTGTGCCTTTTTAGTGGTCGATGGGGTCAAGCCCTCCAATGAAGGTCGTGGCTATGTTTTGCGCCGCATTATTCGTCGTGCTCTGCGACATGGGCACAATTTGGGCGCGACCGGCAGTTTCTTTTATCAGCTCGTTGCTCCACTGGGCGAAGTCATGGGCGAAGCCTACCCAGAGCTGATTACTATGCAGCAGGATATTACCGACACCATTAAAAAAGAAGAGGAGCAATTTGCGCGCACCCTAGATAAAGGTATGGGTGTCCTTGAAGCCGCCTTGGAGAATGTCTCTGGTGATGTACTGCCTGGAGAGTTGATCTTCCAGCTTTACGATACCTTTGGGTTCCCGACTGACCTGACTAATGATGTAGCGCGAGAAAAAGGTTATAGCTTAGATATGGACGGTTATGAGGCCTGTATGGAAGAGCAGCGTAAGCGTGCTCGCTCTGCCAGTCAGTTTGGTTTGGACTACAGCGACAGTATCCGTGTTGAAGGTAGCACCGAGTTTTGTGGTTACGAACATCTCGAAAACCAAGCCACAGTAGTTGCGCTCTACTCTGCAGGTGAAACGGTTGAAGCGGTTAGCGCCGATGCCGAAGTGGTGGTGATTCTGGATAACACATCGTTTTATGCAGAGTCTGGTGGTCAGGTAGGTGATAGCGGTTACCTGCACACCGACAGCGCCAAAATTGAAATAAGCGACTGCCGCAAAGCGGGCGATCACCATATGCATATTGGACGCGTGATGTCTGGAGAGCTTAAGATCGGCGAGCAGGTATCAACCTCGGTCGATGCCAGTGTGCGTCAGGCTACCGCCTTAAACCATTCCGCGACCCATCTACTCCACGCCGCCCTGCAGAAGGTCGTGGGTGAACATGTGCAGCAGAAGGGCTCATTGGTTAATAGTGAACGACTTCGTTTTGATTTCTCTAATAATGAAGCCGTTAGCGCAGAGCATATTCGTCAGATCGAACATATTGTTAACCTTGAAATTCTCCGTAATACCTCTGTTACAACAGAAGTTATGAGCATGGATGATGCCGTCAACAAAGGTGCTATGGCGCTATTTGGTGAGAAGTATGGCGACCATGTAAGAGTGTTGAGCATGGGTGGTGACTTCTCTGTAGAGCTCTGTGGTGGCACCCATGCATCGCGCACCGGTGATATTGGCTTGGTGCGCATAACCGGTGAATCCAGTGTTGCTTCAGGCGTGCGCCGCATTGAAGCCGTAACTGGCGCCAAAGCCATTGATCACTGCGATGAGCTACAGGACACCATCGCCGATGTGGCTACCGCGGTCAGAGCCTCCGGTTCTAATGTGGCGGATAAGGTCCGTCAGGTATTGGATGATAACCGTCGCCTACAAAAAGAGATCGAAGCGCTTAAAAATAAGCTAGCCAATGCTTCAGGTACAGATCTGATGGCAGGCCTGCAACAAATCAATGGTGTGGGTGTACTGGCAACCGCGGTTGAGGGCGCCGATGCAAAAAGTCTGCGTGGTGTTGCCGATCAGGTGCGTGCAAAGCTGCAGTCCGGCGTATTCCTGCTTGCAGCGGTAGAGGGTGAAAAAGCCGCATTAGTGGCTGGTGTGACCAAAGATTTGACTGACAAAGTTAAAGCGGGCGATCTACTGAAGTTTGTTACCGCGCAGGTAGGCGGTAAAGGCGGTGGTAGAGCCGATATGGCGCAGGGCGCAGCAGGTGATGTGACGGCTCTGCCCCAGGCACTCGAGTCCGTATACAGCTGGGTAGAGGAAAACCTCAACTAGAGAAAGCACTTAACTTTAGGCGCCAATTACGGTTTAATCTGCGCCCTTTTGCATCAGGGTCATCCTTGATGACTGGACACTAAAGCAAATAGCGATAACAGCGATAAAGAGAGCAATGAGTTTAATAGTTCAAAAATATGGTGGTACCTCAGTAGGTACCGTAGAGCGCATTCAAGCGGTGGCTGAGAAAGTGGCTGTGAGCCATGGTAGCGGCAACCAGCTAGTGGTGGCTGTGTCTGCGATGAGCGGCGAGACAAATCGCTTGATTGGCTTAGCCAATGCCATTGATGAGCAGCCGAGCCTGCGCGAAATGGATGTATTAGTCAGCACCGGTGAGCAGGTCACCATCGCACTGCTGTGCATGGCGCTGCAAAAGCTTGGCATTGAGGCGCGCTCCTACACCGGTGGTCAGGTGCGCATACTTACCGATAACGCTCATGGCAAGGCGCGTATTAGAGAGATTGATGGACACCGTATTGAAGCGGATCTAAATGCTGGCTGTGTCGTTGTAGTTGCAGGGTTTCAAGGCTCCGATGAAGACGGCAATATTACCACCCTTGGCCGCGGCGGATCAGACACCACCGCAGTGGCATTGGCAGCCGCCTTAAAAGCCGATGAGTGCCAGATTTATACCGATGTCGATGGTGTCTATACCACCGACCCAAGAGTTGTGTCGCAGGCGCGGCGACTCGAAAAAATTACCTTTGAAGAAATGCTGGAAATGGCCAGTCAGGGTTCAAAGATACTGCAGATTCGCTCAGTAGAATTTGCTGGAAAATACAATGTACCACTGCGTGTGATGTCGAGCTTTGAAGAGGGCCCAGGCACGTTGATTACTCTTGAGGATGACGATCAGATGGAAAAACCAGTAGTATCAGGCATCGCCTTTAATCGTGATGAAGCAAAACTTACCATCCGTGGAATACCGGATCAGCCCGGTGTCGCCTACAAGGTGCTTGGCGCTATTAGTGCCGCCAATATTGAAATTGATGTTATCGTCCAGAACGTCGCTAAAGATAATTCAGCGACTATCACCTTTACCGTGCATCGAAACGACCTGGTCAGAGCCGAGGCATTGCTCAAAGAAATTGCCGCTGATTTGGGCGCGCAGGAAGTCGATTCCGACAGCCAAATTGCCAAGGTTTCTATTGTGGGTGTTGGAATGCGCTCCCACGCTGGCGTTGCTGCACAGATGTTCGAATCACTGTCTAAAGAGGGTATTAATATTCAGCTGATCACCACATCAGAGATCAAAATTACAGTGGTGATTGAAGAGCGTTACCTTGAATTAGCCGTGCGTGCCTTACATTCTGGCTTCGGCCTTGAGGGTGACGCCACAGAAGAGCTGTAATTCTTGGACAATGCTTTAGAAAGCTGATAAATTTCACACAACGTTTCTGTATTCATCGCCGAGTACTATAGGGTTAGAAACAGAGGAAGCCGTCTTTATGTGTAGGCGGATTATGGATAAAACACCCATTAATTAATAATGGGCAGCAGTGCAGGAGAATGCTATGTTAATACTTACAAGAAGAGTTGGTGAAACCCTAGTGATAGGCGATGACGTAACCGTTACCGTTTTAGGTGTGCGAGGTAATCAGGTTCGTTTGGGTGTCAATGCACCGAAGGAAGTAGCCGTGCATCGCGAAGAAATCTATCAGAGAATTCAAATGGAAAAAGGTGGCGAAAATGCACCTGTAAGCGGAGATTCCGAGTAAAACGGCCTTTGATTTTTCCACTGATGTGCTATTATGCCGCCGCTGTTTCAGGGCGGCATAGTTGTTTCTAAATCGCTGAGTTTTATTCGCGATATTAGACAGTCTAAAAAGAAGCGAATTGATAGTTAGAAGCGCAAACTTCGCAGCAACGCGCGACATGGCGCGACTGAAAGCTAGTTAGAGAACGCAGTACAACAAGTTTATGGAGAAATGGCCGAGTGGCTGAAGGCGCGCCCCTGCTAAGGGCGTATACGTTAATAGCGTATCGAGGGTTCGAATCCCTCTTTCTCCGCCAAATAAAAACGCCCCCTTTTTAGGGGGCTTTTTTATTTGTGGGTTAAGTAAGGCTGAGATCCCTCACATCGGAGATACGATTTTCCTGTGGGTTAATAAGGTTGAGACGCCTCGCCGGTTCGACAAAATCCTGCAGTTCGTCTCGCAGATAGCAGGAGTAGACCCCTCTAAAACAGATTGCGCACAATAACCACAGAAGACAAACCAATCCAAAGTGTATTAAAGGCGACCATAGTCGGCAGCAGCTTTCTCTCAGACACCCAAATCAGCAGAGCAGAGGTAAATAGGGTAACTATATGTAGCTGCCAAATTTCTTTTTGCCAGACAAGTCCAGGCAAAATAACAGCCGCTTTAGCGATCCAGGCTCCAGCTTCTACGATGTTGTAATTTACCCAATAACCCTCCTGAAACCACAGTCGATAGCTGTCGGTAATATTGGCAAAACCGACTCTAAAATAAACAAAAGTCGTGATGGTCAAAAAAGTTACTGCTGAAACAATAATTTCCAAAATGGTCTCCAATAATTAGGGCCTTACTATACAAAGTAATACGCTGTCTCCCCCGTCGGGGATTAGCTTGCGGCGGTTATGTTTATTGCTGTCTAGTCATTGATATAAGTTGAGAACAGATATGCATAGACCTGCAATTTTTATGCTACATTCACTCCATAAATAACATCACCAGTGAAATGGTGTATATAAAACTTAATAACAGGCGTAGATCTTTGCACTCTTGCTAGGCACCCTGGTTAACAAGAGTGTGATATTTTCGGTCTAGATACAAAGGACAGTATGAGTAAACAAAAGAATATTCCTATTATTGTCGGCGTGGGGCAGGTTGTTGATCACTGGGATGGCCTTGATCCGAGTCAAGCGCCAAGTCCGATTAGCTTAGCGACAGAATCCATTGAACGTGCCTTAGCAGATACAGGTAATAGTGATCTGCAGAATGATATGGATACATTGGCTGTTGTGAGGGCATTTACTGACTCTTTAAGCAGTCCCTTCGATCCGTTCGGCAAGGCTATGAATTTTCCTGCAGCAATAGCACAGGCGGCCGAAATAAAACCTCAGCAAATCATTTACTCACCAGCTGGAGGCGAGCAGCCTCAGTCCCTGGTCAATGAACTGTCCACAGCTATTGCAAATGGTGATATTCGCACGGCAATGATTGTGGGTAGTGAGGCGAATGCCGCACTAAAGACAGCCTTAAAGCGTAGCGTAAAATTAGACTGGGCCTCTGATGTGAGTGCAGAGATCCAGGACTGTGGGCCACAAATAGACTTTATCTCTGCCTATGAAGTTGCTAATGGCATGGGATTGCCTCCCCAGACCTATGCTGCAATGGAAGAAGCATTGCGGGCGAGACTGGACATGACAAAGTCAGAGTATCTGGATTATATGGCGGGGATTTGCTCAGCTCTATCCAAAACTGCAGTGCAAAACTCTTTCGCTCAGTTCCCCCAGGCAATGAGCAAAGAGTTTTTGGCAGAACCTTCGAAGAAAAACTATCCCATTAGCGATCCGTATCTGAAATGGCATGTGGCCCAGGATGCGGTAAATCAAGCCTCGGCACTTATTCTTACCTCTGTCGAGCATGCACAGGAACTCGGTATTCCTGAGGACAGATGGATTTACCTCCATGGCTATTCCGATGTAAAGGATAGGCTGGTTTCTGAACGTCCCGATCTGTCGCGTTCTATGGCTCTCGAACTGGCTCTGACTAGTGCGATCGACCGGGCAGGGATTTCAGCGCAAGATATCGCCTACCAAGACATCTACAGTTGCTTTCCTATTGTTGTTCATTTGGCCGCTGAGGTCTTGGGGTTAGATCCAACCCGGGATGAAATGACGGTCACTGGTGGCCTGCCGTTTTTTGGCGGACCGGGCAATAATTATTCTACCCATGGAATTGCCAGTCTAGTGGCAAAGCTGCGTCATGACAGAGAGGCCTATGGTCTGATCCTCGCCAATGGCGGCTTTATTAGCAAATTAGCTGCTGGGGTTTACTCTGCTATAGCACCGCGCAACTGGACCGATTATTCGAAGGACAGTTTGCAGCATCAGATTAATGCTCAAGTGGAATTTAGCCTCTTGGAGCAGGATTGCGAGGCCGAGATCGAGGCTTATACCGTGCGCCATAACCGGCACGGTTGTAATCATGCTTATTTATTTGCCCGTAATGCTGAGGGTCGAATAATGGCCTCAGTTGAGCCAGATCACCGCGCTACGATGCAAGCCCTACACGACGCTGATAGTCCTGTGGGTCGAACTGTTAAAATTACCCACCGAGATGGCAAAAATTATCTCGTCAATCCCCATAAGTTAGGAGTTCCCATGTCGGACGATTTTCTCAGTCGCACATATAATCATGTAGAGCTTGTGAGAGATGGACATATTCTTGAGATTACCCTTAATCGTCCAGACTCATACAATGCGCTGTTCAGTGCCGCACATTTTGAGTTGGCAGAGGTTTTTGATGGGTTTGAACAGGATCAGGAACTCTGGGTTGCCATTATCACGGGTGCGGGAGAAAAGGCCTTTTGCAGTGGCAATGACCTGAAAGTAACTGCTGGTGGCGGCGATATGTCGATTCCAGCTTCTGGCTTTGCCGGTCTTTGCTCGCGGACTAATAGAGAGAAGCCTGTGATTGCAGCGGTAAATGGTGTGGCTATGGGTGGGGGTCTTGAGATTGTCTTGGCCTGTGACCTTGCCATAGCAGATCCCAGCGCAACCTTTGCGTTGCCGGAAGTAAAAGTTGGCTTATTCGCCGCTGCTGGAGGCGTTCAGCGTTTGCTCCGTCAGATCGGTGAAAAAGCGGCTATGGAACTTATTTTGACCGGCCGGAAAGTTGAAGCCACGGAGGCTTTCGGATTGGGCATGATAAATTCTATCTCCGAAAAAGGTGCTGTAATGGATGCGGCAAGAGCTCTTGCCCAGACCATTGCTGCAAACTCCCCAACTTCTGTCCGAGCCTCAAAACGAGTGATTGCCGGCGTTGATGCGCTGAGTGATTGGGATGCTGCTCTAGCTCTTAGTAAGGCTGAAATTGTCAGTTTGCTTCAAACCAAGGACGCAATGGAAGGGGTGACGGCCTTTGCTCAAAAGCGCAAGCCAAACTGGATAAATGGATAACCAGTAACTGAGCTTTCAGCCGCAGATCTCCTGACAGTATAAGAGATGTCAATCTTTGACCGACTGTCGGGTTTGCGGTGGGGCGCTTAGAACCTCAGCGAATACATTGACCTTTTAGACTAGCGATAGAAACATTATTTCTTATGATTGGGTCAAAAATGATTTGTGGCCAGAAGAATATAGCGATTCAATGTTTTACGCTCGAGCCTAGGGATAAATCAGAATCCAGCTATATAGGTATGCCGCTGTAACCAGCACAAATAGGATGATTCCTATACCTATTCTAAGTCCCACCTCAAGCCACTGTTTTTTCTCCACGCCGATCATGATGGCAATATCCTCTGTAATGAAAACTTACTGGTTTTTTATCTCTTTAATGCGAATGATTATCATTTACATTAATTGGCAAGTCAACTAGAATTGTTAAATTAATAATGTTGGTACTTTGCAAAGTACCAAAGACTGTCCACAATCGAGATATTCTTGAAGGCTATAAAAATGATGAAATTACGTTTTCTATGTGCAAACCATAGAGGGGAGCTGGAGCAGAATGCCAGCAGAGCGATTAAGTTTTGGCAGACCGGCTTTGATACAGGGCAGTTTTATACTGATCGGTATCAGTGGGCAGATGCCATTCCACATTTAGGCTGTGCTTTTGAAGCGGCGGAAATATTACTTACCCATGGTTCCGTAGATATTGAGGTGTCTTGTGAATGGCTGACTTCCTCTGCGCTGTTACTGGCCATAAGCTTTAAAAGTACAAATTATACTAACGAGGCAGAAGACGTTATCTGGATGGCCATTAATCGTTTAGAGCAGCAACTGGCTCAGGACCCTAGTCAGGCACTTTGGGTGAGTCGACATTTAGCGCGGTTATATGATCAGTTAAAAATCTGTATTGCTATGGACGAGCACAGTGTTAAGGAAAGTCGTTCAGAGGTCAATCTATCTGGTCCGATCAGGCTAGTGCACTAATATCATTGGCAGAATAGTCTACTAAATCCGACAAGGTTATTCTGATGGGTTTGAGATAGTATGAGAGGCACTGATTGATGCCTTGGCCTAGACCCTATGTTACATATCCTTATTCACTTTATAGTGCCGCTTTTAGTCGCGTATCTGTTCTTTACTAAGAATTGGAAAGTCGCTTATTTAATAATGATGGCGACCATGTTGGTCGACCTTGACCATTTATTAGCCACGCCTATCTACAGCCCAGCAAGATGCAGTATTGGCTTTCATCCATTGCATCAACCTTGGTTAATCGCTGTCTATGTGGCGCTATGCTTTGTACCTAAAACAAGGCTGGTGGGGCTTGGCTTAAGTATTCATATGGCTCTGGATGCCATAGATTGCCAAGTTATGGGTAGCTGAGACGTCTGCTTAGCCTCTGGCGATTTAGCTTAATAGAGTTTGTTATCTACAAGCGGAACTTCTAACGCATTGGTTGTACCTTTTTCAGGGCCGCCGATCATTTCATCATAGGGGCTGGTGTGTTTGAGTACGGTCTCGTCAGCTTTGACGGTTTGCAGTAGCTTTTGCAGTTCTACGAGGTTGCGTGATTTCAGAAACTGTCCTTTATTGTCAGTAATATAATGCTCTTCGCCATCTATGACTGCCGAGGCCATATAGAGGCTTAAATCAACGGAGTGATACACCAGCTTATCGATAACGAAGTACTTCTTTAGTTTGTCCAGTGGCATTGCCATGATTGTCGCCTGTAGATGTAATTTGCCTGAGAATAACGTGTTTCCATTATTGTCAGATACGCATGTATACAGCATCTAGATGCTTTGTTACGCTTGAAAGATAAGCTAACGCCATAACTTCCAATCGGTTAAAATCTGTGCTCTAGGAGGCGACTATGAACCATTTTGAAAAAGCGAAGCGGTTACTGCTAGGACTGGTGATTATCTTTTCATTACTAACTATTGCGGCCCCTATTTTTGCTGAAGAGCAAGCGGATAATACAGCCACAATGTCATTTATCCGTCCGACGGACCTGATGACAATCGGACAAAAAGTAAAGCTTTTGGTGGATAAGAAGGAAATTGCTAAGCTGGGCCATAATGAGGTGGTTGTTTTTGACACCATTAAAGGCAAGCATAAACTGCAAACCAAGGTAGGATTTAGTGTTGGTATCCCCAATGTTACCGGTTTTAACGGGGCGAAGAAATTCAAGTCTAAAGTCAACTTAGACAAGGGTCAGCATTTTTATAAAATTGTATTTAAGGCTGCCCTGATGGGAGGCAAGCACCATATTATTGAAATCGAAGAGGCAGAGTACAACGAGTTATTCGCTAAGATTTAAGTGCCTAACGATTTGAGCGCAAATAAAAAAGCCCCCGCTCTGCGGGGGCTTTTTTGTTATTACCTTGATTATAGCAGCTGCATTGCCATCATAATCATGCACACAGTAGACGCGAGCCAAGCGACAGATCGAATATATGAACCACCCAACATATACAGGGGCACATAAACCACACGCAGAACCAGCCAAGTGGTTGCCAAGCTAAGATTGTCGATATCCATTTGTATGGACAACAGGCATAAGGCTAGAAAGGCCGGCAGACTCTCCTGCAAATTTAACTTTGCTCGATCTACACGGCGATACACTGCTGTGGTTTCTACCTCTTCTTCACGACTAGAGAATAGGTAGGCAGCATTCTTTATGTTCATGACCATTGGCAGCAGCCAAATTTGGACAAGTGCTAGGGCGAGTGCGGCAATGATAACGGCAGACATTGAAGTGGGCATACTTGAGTTCCTTTATAGTTTTAGTTGTAGGTTTTTAATGACGCTTGTAATCAATATAGATTAATTCTATCTCACTTTATAGCCTCTAAACGCTGTTGTTGTCCCATTACCCTTTTGGCGTATGCTCCAAGTGATTGTAGCAATGCTAGACTTTTACCCTCAGTCACTAAAAGAGATGCCCACGTATGTCGGATGCCTTCGCAGGAAAATACAACCAACCCATGGGTGGCAATGAGCTAGTAAGATTCGCAGGTCATGCCAGCTTTTTTAGGCTGCCCGTACAGAGCGATGCAAGGGGCTTAGATGTTGCACTATTGGGTATGCCGGTTGATATAGGCACCAGCAATCGCAGTGGCTCCCGATTTGGGCCGCGTCAAATTCGCACCGAGTCGGTGTTGGTGCGCCCCTATGGTATGGCTACCCAGGCTGCGCCATTTGATTCCTTTCAGGTGGCTGATATTGGTGATGTGGCGGTTAATCCCTATAACCTATTAAAAACGGTTGATGCGATTGAAGTGGCGATTGATAAGGTTGTCGCGGCGGGGGCCAAGCCTGTCTCAGTCGGTGGTGATCATACCTGTACACTACCTATTTTGAGATCATTGGCCAAGGTCCATGGCCCCATGGCATTGATTCATGTCGATGCCCATGCTGATATTAATGAAGAGATGTTTGGTGAAAAAGTGGCCCACGGCACTGTGTTCAGGCGCGCCATTGAAGAAAACTTGATCGACACCAGCAAGATGTTTCAGATTGGGCTTAGAGCCACAGGTTATGCCGCGGATGACTTTGACTGGTCGAGAGCGCAGGGTGCCACGGTTATCACCGCAGAAGAGTGCTGGTATAAATCTCTAGCGCCGATAATGGATCAGATACGCGAGACTATTGGCCCAGATACGCCCACGTATTTAACCTTTGATATTGATGGGCTGGACCCGTCTGTTGCACCGGGAACAGGCACTCCAGAGCCCGGCGGTTTAAGCGCGTCCCAAGGGCTAGAGATTATCCGTGGCTGCTATGGTTTGAATTTAGTTGGCTGTGACCTCATGGAGGTGTCGCCCCCTTACGATACTAGCGGCAATACCTCATTACTTGCCGCTAATCTAATTTTTGAAATGCTCTGTAGTTTGCCCGGTTGCATAAGGCGCAGTTAACGCCTCTCAGTTCTCTATAGCTAACGGCGCAGGTGTGCCCTCAAAAACTGTGCCCCAAATCTTAATATCTTTTATTCGCTTGGGGTTTACCTTATAGGGGTCGGCTTCAAGAATTGTAAAGTCGGCTTTTTTACCTGCTCTAATTGAGCCGATCTGGTCCTCATAGCCCATGACCCAGGCTGCATTAATGGTGATGGCGCGCAAACCAGCATCTAGGCTAACGCGCTCAAGCTCTCCCGTTAGGTTGCCATTAATTGTAATACGGTTAACGGCTGCAGACACCAGCGACAGTGGTTCTAGCGGCGCCATAGGGCTATCTGAATGGAATGCAAAGGGCACGCCCAAGCGCTCCAATGAACCCAGTCGTACCATTTGATTGCCGCGGTCGGCACCAAGCCATTGATCACTGTAAATATCGCTAAGAATAAAGTGGTAATAGGGGTTGGCAGAGACCACAGCCCCGAGCTCTTTAAGCTGCCGGTTTTGATCTTCGGTGGTGTAGGCAAAATGTTCCAGTGATAGCCGATGATCCACTGTAGGGGTATTTTGCTGCAAGGTCTTAAGTAGATCAATTAATACTTCTGCACTGCCATCGCCGTTGGTATGCGCATGAAGTTGGTAGCCTGCATCCCAGAAAGCCTGAGCCCATTGTTGGGTGACCTCCTTGGATACCATCCATACCCCTTCATGACCGTCGATATAGCCGGGAAACTTAAACTGCGCCAGCCCGCTATAGATGGCACCGTCGATCATCAGCTTAAAACGGCGATCGAACATCACCCGATGGCTATTTTGTGAGCGCCATTTATCCACCTGCTGCAACGCCTGTTCGATGGTCTGCTTGCGACCAATAAAGTCGGTAATAATCGGTGTCAAAATAACTCGCGCGGGGGCCTGACTGCTTTCGACTGTATGGCGAATAAGACTGATTTCAGCATCCGGATTGCCAAATACACCAGTGCCCATATCAAGGGCCGTGGTTACGCCCCCCTGATGAACCATCTGAATAAAGTTTTGCATGCCTTTGCCAAAGCGCACCGGGTCAAATATAAACGGCATTTTGGGTATCAATGCGTACATGCCATTTTCGTAGAAGTGCCCTTTGGACCAGTTTGTCAGTGGTTGGCCCACTAAGTCTGTCTCGGTAACGCCCAGTAGCTCTAGGGCCGCATCATTGGCGATTAACTCATGGAAGGACCTATGCCATAGCATTACCGGCTGGTCAGGGAAGAGTTCGGTCAACTCTTTGCGAAACAAAGTGCCATGCCACAGGGGATGGTAGCCCCATGCGATAAAGGGGATAGTCTTATCTGTATGCTCGCTGGCCAGCTGTTTAAGGCGCTTAATATAGGCGGCAGGCGTTTTGGCACCCGGGAATTCCCCAGTGGGCAATGACCAGTCATCTGGTGCAATAAACGCGAACTGGGTAAGCACCGCGGGTAGGCTGGGATGCACATGGGGGTCAATAAATCCGGGCATAATTACCTTGCCCTCAAAGCGCCGGTCAATGCGGCTATTGGTCCGTTTTATCCAACTATCCAGTGATTTTAGGCTACCCACAGCGACAATTTTCCCGTCTGCAACTGCTACTGCAGTGGCTTCTGGAAGTGCCGGCTCCATAGTAATGATCTTTTTGGCGGTGTAGATCACCAGATCATCAATAGATTTTGAGGTATTCGGGCTTTCAGTGCTCCAGCTTGCGGGGCTAAGGAATAGACTTAGAATGGCGAGTTTAAATATTGGTCTCATTGGGCGCACCGAGTGTTGTAAATATTATTATGACGTCGCTTTCTGATAGCCAAAATAGGCCGACTTAGCCTAGTATGTCAAAAAATAAAAATAAGGCTATATTTAAAGCCTTACTAAGAGAGGAATAGCAGTATGAAGACCAAAGCAGCCGTTGCATTTGGAGCAGGTAAGCCATTAGAAGTTGTAGAAGTTGATCTCGAGGGCCCAAGGGCTGGAGAAGTCTTGGTTGAAATCAAAGCGACCGGTGTCTGTCATACTGATGCATTTACACTATCTGGCGATGACCCCGAAGGCGCTTTCCCTGCCATCCTAGGTCATGAAGGTGCAGGCGTTGTAGTTGATGTGGGTCCTGGTGTTAAAAACCTCAAGTCCGGCGACCATGTGATCCCGCTTTATACCGCTGAATGTCGCGAATGTGACTTTTGCCTAAACCCAAAAACCAATCTCTGTCAGGCGGTTCGTGCTACCCAGGGGCAGGGTGTAATGCCAGATGGTACCAGCCGTTTCTCTTTTGAAGGCAAGCCAATACTGCATTATATGGGTTGTTCGACCTTTTCTAACTACACAGTGTTACCAGAAATCTCCCTGGCCAAAGTGCGTGAAGATGCACCTTTTGACAAGATTTGTTATATCGGTTGTGGTGTGACCACAGGTATTGGTGCGGTTGCTTTCACCATGAAGGTAGAAGCCGGCTCCACCGTGGCTGTGTTTGGCTTGGGCGGTATTGGCCTCAATGTAATTCAGGGCGCCAAGATGGTCGGTGCTACACGTATTATTGGTATTGATTTAAATCCCGCCCGCGCGGCACTGGGTAAGCAATTTGGTATGACCGACTTTATTAACCCCCGCGAGGTGGAAAATGTGGTGGATCATATTATTCAAATGACTGGCGGCGGTGTGGATTACAGCTTTGAATGTATCGGCAATGTGGATGTGATGCGTCAGGCGCTGGAATGCTGTCATAAGGGATGGGGTGAGAGCTGTATCGTTGGCGTAGCGGGCGCAGGCAAAGAGATTTCAACACGACCCTTCCAGCTGGTAACCGGCCGCTCATGGCGTGGTACTGCCTTTGGTGGCGCCCGTGGTCGCACCGATGTGCCTAAGATTGTTGACTGGTATATGGATGGCAAGATCAATATTGATGACTTGATTACCCATAAGATGCCCCTAGAAGATATTAATAAAGCATTTGATTTAATGCATGCGGGCGAGAGTATTCGTTCCGTCATTGAATTTTAGAACTGAATTTTAGAGTTGAATTTAAGAGTTGAATTTAAGAGCTGAGTTTTAAGGGTGGAATTATCAATGTCATTAGAACAAATTGGCGCCAATCAAAGCTTTGGTGGTCAGCAACTGCGGTATAAGCATCAGTCAACGACGCTTAACTGCGAGATGACCTTCAGTGTCTATTTGCCACCCCAGGCCAATAAAGGCTCGGTGCCTGTGCTTTATTGGTTATCAGGCCTAACCTGTACCGATGAGAACTTTGTCCAAAAGGCCGGCGCCCAAAGGTATGCCGCCGAGCATGGCATTGCAATTGTCTGTCCCGATACCAGCCCCAGAGGCGAGGGTGTAGCTGATGATCCCGAGGGGGCCTATGATATGGGTTTGGGTGCAGGCTTTTATGTGAATGCTACTCAGCACCCCTGGGCTGAGCACTATCAGATGTATAGCTATGTGGTAGGTGAGCTACCCGCATTGATCGCTGCGGAGTTTCCGGTGGATGGCCAGCGGGCGTCTATTTCAGGGCATTCGATGGGTGGCCATGGGGCACTCATAATTGCATTGAAGAACCCAGGCCGCTTTAAATCGGTGTCGGCATTTGCGCCTATCTGTTCGCCGTTAAATTGTCCTTGGGGTAATAAAACCCTGAGTAACTATCTGGGCGAGAACCTCGAGGACTGGAAGCAATACGATACGGTTGAGCTAGTGAAGCAGTCTGTCGTGCAGTTGCCAGTATTAGTGGATCAAGGGGAAGGGGATAACTTTTTAGCCGAGCAACTTAAAACTGAGCTATTGATTAGGGCGTCTGAAGAGGCCGAATTTCCAATGCAGATTAGGCTGCAGCCAGAGTATGATCATAGCTACTTTTTTATTGCCACGTTTATAGGGGAACATATAGCGTTTCATGCCCGTGCCCTGGTATGAAAATCAGACTCTAGAAGCAGTCTTTATTAGGTAAATAAGAGTCGCTTAGGAAAGGCAGAATAGAGCAGGGATAGTGCTAGACTGCGACCTTTGGCGGCCTTGTCACTGCACAGAGCGGCAAAAATAATACAGGAGTAGTTGAGTTGGGTATCAGCCAAAATGAGCAGCAATCCATCAGCGAATTAGTGGATCAACATAAAGATCTGCCCGGTGCATTATTGCCTCTATTGCATGCTATCCAGAGCGAGGTTGGCTATGTGCCAGACTCTGCCGTTGCTACCATTGCTGGTGGCCTCAATCTCTCCCGCGCCGAAGTTCATGGCGTGATCAGCTTTTACCATGACTTTAAAACCCAACCGGTGGGCTGCAATACTGTGCAAATCTGTCGCGCTGAAGCCTGCCAATCTATGGGTTCACGCTTACTCGAAGCCCATGCCAAAGAAACCCTAGGCATTGATTATCACCAGACCACCGCCGACGGGAATATTACCCTAGAGCCGGTTTACTGCCTGGGCAACTGCGCCTGTTCACCCTCAGTGCGAGTTAATGACGATATTTTTGCACGGGTAGACCAGGATCGCTTTGACGAACTTGTCGCCAATTTGGGGGGCTCTCAATGAGGTTTTTTATTCCCCAAGATACCACTGCACTAGCCTGTGGTGCCGAAGCGGTAGCCCGTGCATTGCAAGCCGCCGGAGTAGAGCCTGTGCGCAATGGCTCCCGGGGTATGTTCTGGTTAGAGCCATTATTAGAAGTTGAGACGGAGCAGGGCCGCATCGCCTTTGGTCCGGTTTCCAGTAAAGATATCCCCAGTATTCTTGATGCCCTTGAAACAGAGGCTAGCAGCCATGATCTCTATCTGGGTCCAGTAGATCAAATTGCCTACCTCGCTAGTCAGCAGCGCCTTACCTATGCGCGTGCTGGCTTGGGTGACCCAGTGTGTTTGGATAACTATCAGGTATTAAATGGTTTTAAAGGGCTTAAAAATGCTCTCACCCTAACCGGCCAACAGATTGTTGATCAGGTTAAAGAGTCCGGTCTTCGCGGTCGCGGGGGTGCAGCATTTCCAGCCGGTATTAAGTGGCAGACGGTTCTTAACTGCGACGCCGAGCAAAAATATATAGTCTGCAATGCCGATGAAGGTGATTCCGGTACCTTTGCCGACCGTCTGGTGATGGAAGCGGATCCCTATCAGCTGATTGAAGGCATGATCATTGCCGGACTGGCCGTGGGTGCGACTCAGGGTTATATCTATCTGCGCTCCGAATACCCTGTGGCCCATAAGTTATTAAATATTGCTATCGAACGAGCAGTAGAAGCCAACTTCCTCGGTGAAAATATTCAGGGCTCCGGAAAAACCTTCCATCTGGAAGTGCGTTTAGGTGCCGGTGCCTATATCTGCGGTGAAGAAACCTCATTACTAGAGAGCCTTGAGGGCAAGCGTGGAATGGTTCGTGCCAAGCCGCCATTGCCTGCTATTGAAGGTCTATTTGGCAAGCCTACGGTAGTCAACAATGTGTTAACACTGGCCGCAATCTCAAGCATATTGGAGCAGGGCGCTGAGACCTATCAGAACTTTGGTATGGGCCGCTCTCGCGGTACCTTGGCCATTCAGCTGGCCGGTAATATTAAA
>ENA-UZWV01004845-UZWV01004845.1-metagenome-genome-assembly--contig:-Day-3-1m-contig-4845_pt1 | contig 26877 bp, 29 predicted proteins | sample MGYA00260342_ERZ794902 | MGnify/ENA metagenome assembly ERZ794902
ACACTCATTTTTGACACACTTTTGACAGACATTTAGTTTATGCGCCTTTAAGTGTTTGAAAATTAAGTAGTTATGTGGTTAGAGCGCCTGATTGTGGTTCAGGAGGTCGTCGGTTCGAGACCGATCTTCCACCCCAAAACAAAAAGCTTCTCTGTTAAAGAGAAGCTTTTTTGGTTTAAGATATTTATGTTGTTACTCTATAGCTTTATCTACCGTAACGCGTTTTTTTCTGTTGGCCAATTCCCATGCTGTATAAAAGACAAGACGCGTTCTGTTTTCTAATAAATCGTATTCTATTTTATCAGGTGTATCTGTAGCTTTATGATAATCTGCATGTGTTCCATTAAAATAAAAAATGATTGGAATATTATTTTTCGCAAAATTGTAATGATCTGAACGGTAATAAAAACGATTGGGGTCGTTTTCATCGTTGTATGTGTAATCCAATTCTATGTTAGTATATGTATTATTTACTTTCTCAGACAATTCATGAAGTTCTGTACTTAATTTATCACTTCCAATAAGATAGATATAGTTACGTCTACCAACTTTTCGTTTAGGATCAGTTCTACCAATCATGTCTATGTTTAGGTTGGCTACTGTGCTTTCTAAAGAAACAACAGGGTCATAATCTGTATAGTATTGAGATCCTAGAAGCCCTTTTTCTTCCCCAGTTACGTGCAAAAAAATTATAGATCTTTTGGGGCCATCTCCATTTTCAACTGCTTTTTGAAAGGCTTCAGCAATTTCTAATAGCGCTACTGTCCCAGAGCCATCATCATCAGCACCATTAAAAACTTCTCCTTCGTGCATGCCCACATGGTCAAGATGTGCAGAAAGAATGATATATTCTTCAGGTTTTTCTTCACCAGGAATCATAGCAACAACATTTTCTGAACTTACAGGTTCAGAAACATTTTCATACTGAATAGATATTTGCTGAGCATATAAACCATTAGAGCTCTGAATAAGATTAGTCCCCATTTCTGAGCTTGCCAAAAACCCATAAAATGAGTTGGTATCAACATCAAGTGCCAAATTACTTTCGCCACCACGTTTTTCAATGGCTTTATAATAAGACGAATAGCGTTTGAACATAGCATTATCTATAAGTACAAATGCTTTTGCACCTAATTCTTTTGCGAGATTACGTTTTGAATTCAGCGCTTGCCTGCCGTTGGACCATTTAGAAATTTCATTGTTTCCAGAAACAATATAGTTGTCATTTTCGTCTTTTGGCTCACCAGCTATGGCAACCACTATTTTTCCAGCAACATCCAAATCTTTATAATCATTATATAAGGTACTTTTAATACCATATCCGACAAAAACAAACTCTTGTGCTTCAATTTTTGTAGTTTCTCCAGATGAAACAGCAACAAAGTCATCGTAATAACTAAAAGTTTGATCTCCGATAGATATACTAACTTTAGGAGTTTTTACAAACTTTAATGGAACGTTTTGAAAATAATTGCCATTAGCTTTTGCAGCACCAACGCTTAACGATTGATATTTTTGTTTAAGATATTTAACAGCTGTTTTTTGCCCATCTGTACCCGTTTCTCTACCCTGAAATTCATCAGAAGCATAGATGTAGAGCTTTTCTTTTAGTTCATCAGCATTAATTTCATTCGCATAGATACTTGGATTTTGTGAAAAAAGTGAAAATGACACGAGCAATAAACAAAATAGGAGATAATTTTTCATATAGATATTGTATGTTTTGTTTTTTTGTAGTTGTAAATTTCGACTAAAAAAATCAATTTTTATAAAAATGTGTTAAAATAAATTTAAATGGTTTGTTTAGCCTACTTATTAAAAAGTCCATAAAGTGTACGATTTTATCGTTGAAATTAAAAAAAAAATGAAATTTATGTCAATCGATTAATTATTTTGTATAAATTTGCATTATTAATCATAAACAAAAAAAATTAATTATGAAAAAATTACTTTTAATTGCAGCATTATCAATATTTGCTTTTGGTTCTGCTCAAATTACAACTGATGCAGGAACGTTTAACAAGCCTTCTGCTGGTTCTACTATCTTTGAATTATCATTTACTGCTAATTTTGCAGGAAGTGGTCTTACTGTTGATGGTGAGTCTACTCCGTCAATGATTTCTATGCCAGAAATTCCTGGTGGAGCAACTTTCATGATGCGTAAGTTTGATTCTGACACCAAAGCAAAGCGTTATTTCGCTAGATTCGATTATTCTGATTCTGGTCAAGACGGAGTTGATGCTGATTTTGCAATTGCTGCAGGTATGGGTATCGAAAACCATTTGACAGGTGCTGAGCGCTTATCTACGTATTGGGGATACCATGGAATAATTGGTTATTCTACAACTTCTCAAGAATTTACTGATTCTGATGAATTTGGTAATGAGTTTACAAACTCAGCTGGAGTAGATACTTTCTCTATTACAGGTGGTGTTTTTGTTGGTGCTGACTACTACTTTATTCCAAATGTATATTTTGGTGTTGAGTTAGGTTATGGACTTAGCATTAATTCTGTAGACGCTGAAGGTTCTGACAATGTAACTTCAATTGGTCTTGGTGGTTCTGTAACAGGAAACTTCCGTATGGGATTCATCCTATAATACAGACGAATTAAATAAAAATTAAAAAGCGTTGCATCTGCACCGCTTTTTTTTTGTATATCTCAGATTTGTACAAGAAATTAATTTTTTTTGTTTAAATTTGTGCTCACAACCATAAACAAATATTATGAAAAATTTTTTTACGCTCATAGCTTTATCAGTTTTATCCCTATCGTTTGGACAAGATGAAGCATCAAAATTTAATTTTAGTGGTTCAGTAGATGCTTACTGGAGGTCTAATATTAATTCTCCAAATGACGAGGTAAATCAAGGAACACTTCCTTATGCTCCCCCTAGTTCATTTGTTAATACGCCAGGCTTTTCTTTAGGTATGGCGAACTTAGTCGCTTCTTATGAAGATGAAAGCGTAGGTTTTGTTGCTGACTTAGCATATGGTCCAAGAGCCGATCAGGCTATTAATCCAAATGGAGCAACAAACAATGCTGCTATTAACCAAATGTACATGTTTTGGAAGATTACAGAAAATACGACTGCAACTATGGGTCGCTTCAACACCTTTATTGGTCTTGAAAGAATTTCTCCAGTTGAAAACTTTAACTACAGTATGTCTCATGCCTTTACTTTTGGGCCTAGAAATCATAATGGTTTAATGCTTGATTTCAAACTTAATAACAATTGGGATATGAAATTAGCTGTAATGAATCCAATGGAGGTTACAGATTTTAATAATTCTGGACACTATTCTGTTGGTGGTCAAATTACGAATGGAAGATTCAAATTTGGTTATGTACGTAGTCAACGTTCTAGTTTTATTGATATTATTGGTGGTTTTGATCTTTCAAGTAAAATACAAATGGACTTTAATGCACAATTTGCAAATTACAAAGATGGTATGCTTAGTGGTAGAATTGCAGATGAATATACATCGCTTTCAATCTACCCTCAGTATACAGCCTCTGAGAAAATGTCTTGGGGTCTTCGTTTAGAGTATATCGCCTTTGGACCAATTGCTGATAGCGATGTTCTTAATGTATTAACTCCAACATTAACTGCAAACTACAAAGTTGGTGGATTAACGATCAAACCGGAATTTAGAATTGATGATTCTTCTCAAGAAATTTTCATCAACAACGATGGAAATGGAAGTGGAAGTTTATCTTCTTTTGTTCTTGGTGCTGTATACAGCTTCTAAAAACTAATTTAAACCTATTTAAAAGCGATGCTTCGGCATCGCTTTTTTTATTTTACAAATTAAATGTATCAAATTTGTACTAAATCTTAGCAAAATTTTATTTAACTTTGGAATATTAATCGTTAACAAATTAAAAAAAAATGAAAAAATTATTTATTATCACAATGACTTTAGCTGCATTTACTTTGCAAGCACAAGATGTGACTTTTGGTGCTAAAGCAGGACTTAACTTTGCTAGTATGACTGGAGATGATGCAGAAGGTCTTGACAGTAGAACCTCTTTACATATTGGTGTTACTGCAGAAATTGAGCTTTCTGATGCTTTTTCTGTTCAACCTGAATTATTATATTCTGGTCAAGGTTACACAGCCGATGGGGATGTTACTGGGAAAGTAGATTACATTAACTTACCAGTTATGGCAAAGTTTTATGTTGGTGACGGCTTTAGTCTTGAAGCAGGTCCTCAAATTGGATTCCTTGCAAGCGCAAAAGCTGATGTCGACGGAGAAAGCGTTGATATTAAAGACCTTTTAAATTCAACTGATTTTGCATTGAATTTAGGTGCTGGATATAAGTTAGATTCAGGTTTAAATTTTGGACTAAGGTATAGTATGGGACTAACTGATGTTCCTGATGGAGATTCAAATGGTTTTAAACATAGTGTTCTTCAACTATCTGTTGGATTTAACTTCTAAATCTTAGTTTACATTTTTAAAAAAGCGATGCATTGCATCGCTTTTTTTGTTTTTATAACTTTTGTACTTTTACCACATGAAAAACATTATCATTATTAATGGCCCCAATTTAAATTTGTTAGGAAAGCGAGAACCCGAAATTTATGGTTCCAAAACATTTGACACCTTTTTTAATGAATTACAATCTGAATTTCCTCAATTTAAGTTGGACTATTTTCAGTCTAATATTGAAGGTGAACTTATTGATAAACTTCACGACGTTGGTTTTTCATACGATGGTATTGTTTTAAATGCCGCCGCTTATACCCATACCTCCGTTGGAATTGGTGATGCGATAAAAGGCATATCTACACCTGTTATAGAAGTGCATATTTCAAATACTTATAGCCGAGAGGAATTTCGACATCACTCTTTTGTTTCTCCCAATGCCAAAGGTGTTATTTTAGGATTTGGATTAAAGAGTTATCGTCTTGCTCTGCAAAGTTTCTTATAGATAACATCAAAAAAAAGACGGTCAAAAAAGACCGCCTTTTTTAGAACTTGTTTTATTTCTAAATATGAATCACTTCGTCATAGGCATCTGCTACCGCTTCCATGACCGCCTCACTCATCGTTGGATGTGGGTGTACTGTTTTTAGCACTTCATGGCCAGTTGTTTCCAATTTACGTCCCAATACAGCTTCTGCAATCATATCTGTAACGCCTGCGCCAATCATATGACAGCCGAGCCATTCACCATATTTAGCATCAAAAATAACTTTTACAAACCCTTCTGTGTTTCCACCAGCACTGGCTTTTCCAGATGCAGAGAATGGGAATTTACCAACTTTGACATCTAAGCCTTGCTCTTTGGCTTGAGCTTCTGTGAGACCTACGCTAGCCACTTCTGGGCTACAATAGGTACAACCAGGAATGTTGCCATAATCTAAGGCTTCGATGTGGTGACCTGCAATTTTTTCGACACATAAAATACCTTCTGCTGAAGCGACATGCGCTAGGGCAGGGCCAGGGGTGACATCGCCAATAGCATAATATCCTGGCATATTGGTTTGGTAAAAATCATTCACCAAAATTTTATCACGATCGGTTACAATTCCAACATCTTCTAGGCCAATATTTTCAATATTTGTTTTGATACCAACAGCAGAAAGTACCACATCAGCTTCAAGAGTTTCTTCTCCTTTTTTAGTTTTCACTGTTGCTTTCACCCCTTCTCCTGAAGTATCCACGGCAGTAACTTCTGTAGAGGTCATAATTTTTATTCCACTTTTCTTAAAAGAACGTTCAAGTTGTTTTGAAACGTCTTCATCTTCTACAGGAACAATACGTGGCATGTATTCTACAACTGTAACTTCTGTACCCATCGCGTTGTAGAAGTAGGCGAATTCTACACCAATAGCACCAGAACCTACAATGATGAGTTTTTTAGGCTGTTTTTCTAATGTCATTGCTTTGCGATAACCAATAACTTTTTTGCCATCTTGAGGAAGACTTGGAAGTTCACGAGAGCGAGCACCCGTTGCAATGATAATATGATCAGCACTAAATTCTTTTCCATCAACATCCACTTTTTTTCCTGTCTTTATTTTTCCATAACCAGAAATGACATCAATTTTATTTTTTTTCATTAAAAATTGCACACCTTTGCTCATCCCTTCGGCTACATTTCGGCTGCGATTCACTACGGCATCAAAATCTTTATCGTAGTCTTTGACTTGCAAGCCATAATCTCCTGCGTGTTTGAGGTATTCAAAAACTTGTGCAGATTTTAGAAGAGCTTTTGTTGGAATACACCCCCAATTGAGACAAACCCCTCCCAAACTTTCTTTTTCAATTACAGCTGTTTTGAGTCCTAATTGAGAAGCACGTATGGCCGTTACATATCCGCCTGGTCCACTTCCCAAAACAATCACATCATATTTACTCATTACTAGTATATTTAGTCGTTGTTAGAAGTTGCAAATTTACAAAACCTAAATCTATAAATAAAACAGAAATGAACTAAAAGTAAGCGAAGTTTTTTGACCTCAGGATTTTTTAAAATCAATACTAATTGAGTTCACACAATAGCGGGTTCCTGTTAGTGTTGGACCATCATTAAAAACATGACCTAAATGTCCACCACACGATGAACAAACAATTTCTGTTCGAATCATGCCATGACTCTTGTCAAGAATATATTCTACATTTCCTTTTATAGAAGCATCAAAACTTGGCCAACCGCATTCTGCATCAAATTTTGATTGACTTTCAAATAGTGGAGTGCTACAGCCGGCACAAAGGTACATACCCTCTTCAAAATGGAGGTTATAAACACCAGAATGTGGCATTTCTGTACCTTTTTTTCTCAGAATGCGGTATTGAGCCTCACTGAGCTCATTTTTCCATTCTGCTTCAGATTTGTTGATTTTTGATTTACTCATTTTTTGGAATAAATTTAAGTGCAGCACCATTGATACAATGGCGCATTCCTGTTGTATTTCTAGGACCATCATTAAAAACATGCCCCAAATGCCCGCCACAAGTTGCACAATGTTCTTCGCTGCGCGCTATACCAATTTTATAATCCACAGAAAAAGCCACATTGCCTTTTATTTCACGATCAAAACTTGGCCACCCAGAACCAGAATTAAACTTATGTTCGCTTTTAAAAAGAGGTGTGTCACAAGCTGCACAAGCATAAGTACCAGCACTATAGTTTTTGTCCAAAGGACTAGAAAAAGCACGCTCTGTACCTTCTTTTCTTAAAACATAAAATTGAATATCAGTAAGCTCTGATTTCCATTCTGCTTCAGTTTTATTAATTTTAAACGTTTCTTTTTTTTGAGCTTCAGATTTGCAAGAAAAAAAGCTAAAAAATAAAACTACTGCGATTAAATTTTTTAGACTCATGGGTTTGTTTTTGTGGTATAAAATTAGTTATTTTTAGATGTAAATTATTTATTTTCACAAAACTTTGTGACTATTTTGAATTTTTTGTGTCCAATACTATGGAATGCTTTTTGTTATTTAATTTTAAACCGTTTACATGAAAACAAAGATTTTATTTTTTTTAATGCTTTTTTTAGCAATTTCTTGTGCTACAAACCCTTTCACAGGAAAAAAGACTATGGCTTTAGTGCCAAATTCACAAATACTACCAATGGCTTTTGCACAATATGATAAGTTCCTTACCGAAAACAACGTTGTTACTGGAAACGAAGAGTCAGAAATGGTAAAACGCGTAGGACAACGGATTTCTACTGCTGCAAAACGTTGGTTGGATGCCAACAATTATCAAGGGTATTTGAAAGATTACAAATGGGAATACAACTTGGTACAGGACGAAACCGTAAATGCTTGGTGTATGCCGGGGGGTAAAATTGTATTTTACACTGGCATTATGCCAATTGCTGCCAACGAAACGGGTGTAGCTGCCATTATGGGCCACGAGGTGGCACATGCATTGGCCAACCATGGACAGCAGCGAATGAGTGCGGGAATGTTACAGCAATTAGGAGCTGTTGCTGGAAACGTTGCCATAAAAGATGAAAAAAAACGAAATATGTTCAACAGAGCTTATGTCGTTGGAAGTAATGTTTTAGCTGTTTTACCTTTTAGTCGAGCGCATGAAACTGAAGCCGATAAAATAGGGGTATATGTAATGGCAATTGCAGGGTATAACCCCGATGAAGCTTCAAGGCTTTGGGAGCGTATGAAAGCCAATAATAATGGTAAAAAAGGTCCTCCAGAATTTTTAAGCACTCACCCTTCTAATGATTCTCGAATTGCAAATTTACGCGCCTTAGCACCTGCTGCTCGTGCAGAAGCTCAAAAGTTTGGTATAACGAGTTTTAGATAAATTATCATTGTCAAAATAATTACCTAAATTAGAAGCTGCTTATAAAAGCAGCTTTTTTTATGAAAACACTTAAAAAAGGAAGTAAAAAACTCATTAATGCATGGGCATTTTATGACTGGGCCAATTCGGTTTATCCTCTAGTTATTAGTACTGCAGTTTTTCCAATTTACTACACCAGTATGGCAAATTCTTTTGCTAATACAGAGGGTGATATTTTCTTTTTAGGTACGCATTGGAACCCCACAACACTATATGATTATACCTTGGCACTTTCATTTCTTATTGTTGCTTTTTGCTCTCCAATACTTTCTGGAATTGCAGATTACACAGGTAATAAACTTAAATTTTTAAAAGGATTTTGTTTGTTGGGGTCAGTTTCAGTGATGCTGCTCTATTTTTTTGATGGTTCATCTACACTTTGGGTGGCGCTTTTGTGCACAATTTTTGCCAGTATTGGATTTTGGGGGAGTATAGTATTTTACAATGCCTATTTGCCAGAAGTGGCTTTCCCCGAACAGCAAGATAAAGTGAGTGCAAAAGGTTTTATGTATGGCTATTTTGGTTCGGTATTGTTGCTTGTTTTTAGTTTAGTTTTAGTCCAAAAACCAGATTGGTTTGGTATTACAGATCCAACTTTAGCACCTCGAATCACATTTGTTTTGGTAGGACTTTGGTGGTTTGGGTTTGCACAAATTACATACCGCCGTTTGCCCAACAATGTTTTTAATCATAAGCCTGATAAAGACTACATTTGGAAAGGATTTTTAGAACTTAAAACTGTTTTTAAATCATTAGGGTCGCATTCACAATTGAAATATTTCTTAATCGCTTTTTTCTTTTTGAGTGTTGGTGTTCAAACCATTATACTTATGGCAGGAATATTTGGTAGTGAAGAATTGGGTTTGCCAACTTTAAACCTGATATTAACCATATTACTCGTTCAAATTGTGGCCATAATTGGTGCTTATTTATTTTCAAGATTATCCGATAGAATAGGAAATTTAGCCACTCTAAAAATTACGCTATTGATATGGTGTGTTGTGTGTTTTATTGCATTTATTTTAGATAAAAACCAACCCAATGTAGATAATTATTTTTATGCCATGGGCATTGTTTTGGGCTTTGTTCTTGGCGCAACGCAGTCTCTCACACGTTCAACATACTCCAAATTGTTACCAGATACACACGATCATGCCACTTATTTTAGTTTTTATGATGTTACCGAAAAAATAGCTATTGTTTTGGGGATGATAGTCTTTGGGCTTTTATTGGCCCTTACAGGGTCGATGCAGTATTCTGTATTGGCACTTGCAGTTTTCTTTTTAGTCGCCTTTCTTGTTCTCTATAAAATAAAAAGAACAACACACGTTCGTTAAATCTCTTCCTTTAGAAATTATCTTGGCACAACAATTGTCATTTATATGATGAAAATCATTGTAAATTAATCCCACAAGAAGATAAATTTATAATTATAAATAAATTCGAAACTTAACAATTTCTGATCAGCATGACAGAATGACTTATAATTGATATGAACAACCCAAAATATAAAATACTTGACACATTGTCACTTCAAGATTTTGATGAAAATTCAGAATTGATTCCATTAATGACCACCGAAGACGAAGAGGTTATAAAAAACGAAGCATTACCGGACTCATTACCTATACTTTCGCTAAGAAATACAGTATTATTTCCTGGAGTAGTAATTCCAATTACTGCTGGGCGCGACAAGTCTATAAAGCTTATTAATGATGCCAATAAAGGATCAAAAGTCATTGGTGTTGTGGCACAAAAAGATGAAAGTGTTGAAGATCCAAAATTTGAGGATATTCATAAAATTGGTACAGTAGCCCGTATTTTGAAAGTTTTAAAAATGCCCGATGGCAATACAACGGTTATAATTCAAGGTAAAAAACGTTTTCAAATCACAGAACTTGTTTCGGAAGACCCATATTTAACTGCAAAAATCAAAAATGTTGATGAAGTAGTACCTTCAAAAGAAGATGGTGAGTTTGCAGCAGCTATTGAATCCATAAAAGATTTATCTTTAGAGATTATCAAACAAAGTCCTAATATTCCGAGTGAAGCTTCATTTGCCATCAAAAATATAGAAAGCAACTCTTTTTTGATCAATTTTGTGTCGTCTAATATGGGAATTTCTGTGGTGGAAAAACAAGTGCTCCTCGAAGTCAACGACTTGCATCAACGCGCCTTAAAAACCCTTAAACACATGAATGTTGAGTTTCAGCGTTTGGAATTAAAAAATGACATTCAGTCTAAGGTGCAGCATGATATGAATCAGCAGCAACGCGAATATTTTCTTCAACAACAGATTAAGACTATTCAAGAAGAATTGGGTGGAGTTAGCTATGAAGAAGAAATTGAAGACATGAAAAAACGAGCTTCTGAAAAGAAGTGGGATAGCAAAACAAAACAACATTTTGAAAAAGAAATAGGTAAGCTTCAACGCATGAATCCTCAAGTCGCAGAATATTCTATTCAAAGAAACTATTTGGATTTGTTTCTAGATTTGCCGTGGAATCATTTTAGTCAAGATAATTTTGATTTAAAACGTGCTCAAAAAATATTAGATCGTGATCATTTTGGTTTAGAAGAAGTTAAGCGAAGAATTATTGAGTATTTAGCGGTTTTAAAACTTCGAAACGACATGAAATCTCCAATTTTGTGTCTGTATGGTCCTCCTGGAGTAGGGAAGACCTCCCTGGGAAAATCCATTGCCGAGGCCCTTGGGCGGGAGTATGTTAGAATATCTTTAGGGGGATTGAGAGATGAGGCAGAAATTAGAGGCCATCGAAAAACTTATATTGGAGCAATGCCTGGTCGTATTTTACAAAGTCTCAAAAAAGCGGGCACATCTAACCCAGTTTTTGTTTTAGATGAAATTGATAAATTATCCAATTCACATCAAGGCGATCCTTCTTCTGCAATGCTCGAAGTTTTGGATCCAGAACAAAATTCGGAGTTCTATGACAACTTCTTAGAAATGGGTTATGATCTTTCAAAAGTGATGTTTGTAGCCACTTCAAACAGTTTAAATACCATTCAACCGGCCTTGCTAGACCGAATGGAAATTATTAATGTTAATGGCTATACTATTGAAGAAAAAGTTCAAATTGGAAAAAAATATCTTTTACCAAAACAACTCAAAGAACATGGGCTTTCTGCTAAAGATTTAAAAATAGCACAACCACAGTTAGAAAAAATAATTGAGGGTTACACAAGAGAATCAGGTGTACGTGGTTTTGAAAAGCAAATTGCAAAAGTAGTTCGTTTTGCGGCAAAAAATATTGCCATGGAAGATGCCTACGATATTAAAGTTTCAAATGAAGATTTGATAGGAATTTTAGGAGCTCCAAAACTAGAGCGCGATCGCTATGAAAACAATAATGTTGCTGGAGTAGTAACAGGGCTAGCCTGGACTCGTGTTGGAGGCGATATTTTATTTATAGAATCTATACTTTCAAAAGGAAAAGGAACTTTAAACATTACCGGAAATCTTGGGAAAGTAATGAAAGAATCAGCAACTATTGCTATGGAATACATCAAAGCAAATGCAGACGATTTTGGAATTGAAAATCGGATTTTTAACGAGTATAATGTCCATATTCACGTCCCTGAAGGTGCCACTCCAAAAGATGGTCCTAGCGCAGGAATTACAATGCTAACGTCTTTAGTATCATTGTTTGCCCAAAGAAAAGTCAAAAAAAACATTGCAATGACTGGAGAAATTACACTACGTGGCAAAGTATTACCAGTAGGAGGGATTAAAGAAAAAATATTAGCGGCAAAACGTGCTAAAATCAAAGAAATCATCATTTCCAAAGCCAATAAGCGTGATATTGATGAAATCAACGCAGATTATCTAAAAGGTTTAAAATTCCATTACGTGTCTGAAATGCACGAAGTCATAGATGTTGCAATTACAAAGGCCAAAGTGACACATGCTAAAACATTGTAATTTAATACTCGATTAATTTATTATTGTACTAAAATAAAGCGAACAAAAATTCGTTTTAAGATAGAATTGGTTATTTTTGACTGATAATGAGGATATTAGCCATGCTTTTTTTGATGATGAGTACAACTGCGTCAGTGTTCGCTCAATTGGGAGGAAACGCAACTTATCAATTCCTCAATTTGATGTCCTCTCCACGACAAGCCGCACTCGGAGGAAAAGTGATTACAAATGTAGACTACGACGTTACTCAGGCACTATATAATCCAGCTACAATAAATATTGAAATGGATAACCAATTGGCCTTAAACTATGCCAATCACCTCGGCGATATTCGTTATGGTACTGCTGCTTATGCTTATACTGTTGACAGACGAACACAAACCTTTCACGCTGGGGTAACCTATATCAATTACGGAAATTTTGAGGGTTATGATGAAAATGGGAATAGTACGGGTGATTTTACAGGGAATGAAGCTGCACTATCCATAGGATATGCATTACAAATTGGTTTTTCAGATTTTTATGCTGGTGCGAATATCAAGCTTATCTCATCTAAACTTGAGCAATATAGCTCTTTTGGTGCCGCTCTAGATTTTGGTGTGATTTATATAAACGAGTACTTAGATTTTAATGCAGCGCTTGTTGTTAGAAACATCGGAACACAATTGACCACCTATGCTGGTTTGAATGAGCCTTTGCCTTTTGAAATTGATTTTGGAATGAGTCAAACCCTAGAAAATGTACCCATTCGTTGGCATTTAACTTTCGAAAATTTACAGCAATGGCCTATTGCAACTGCAAATCCTGCTCGCGCCACTACAGATTTAAATGACAATCAAACCCAAGAAGAAGTAGGAATTTTAAGCCAATTCATTCGACATACTTTATTAGGTGTTGAACTCTTTCCAAAAAAAGGTTTTAACCTTAGATTGGGGTATAGTTTTAGACGCGCAGAGGAGCTTAGAATTATAGAACAACGAAATTTTTCGGGCTTATCTTTTGGAATTGGATTGAGGTTTAATAAATTACGTTTCAGTTATACACATGCACGCTATTCATTAGCTTCAAACACAAGTTTTTTAGGTATGCAAATAGATTTACAATAGTGGAAAAAATAATTATTGCCATCGATGGTCATTCTTCTACAGGGAAAAGCACATTAGCCAAGCAACTTGCAAAAAAGTTAGGTTATATCTATGTAGACTCAGGGGCGATGTATAGAGCCGTAACACTTTTTGCTATTGAAAACAAATATATTGATGAAAACAAATTTGATAAAGACGCCTTAATTTATGCCATTTCGTCGGTTAAAATTGAATTTAAAAAAGATAAATCTGGTACCACCATACTTTTCTTAAACAACAAAGAAGAGTCTTCAAAAATTAGAGGGATGCAAGTGTCTAATTTAGTGAGTAAAGTCGCGGCACTTCCCGAAGTTCGTCAATGCTTGGTTAAAGAACAACGCCAGATGGGGAAAAACAAAGGGATTGTGATGGATGGTAGAGATATAGGCACCGTTGTTTTTCCAAATGCAGAACTAAAAATCTTTATGACCGCTTCTGCACAAACTCGTGCGCAACGCCGCTTTGATGAGCTTACAACAAAAGGAGAACAGGTTGATTTTGATGCCGTTTACAAAAACATCACATCTCGTGACCATAAAGACTCCACCAGAGCAGATTCTCCATTAACACAGGCTAAAGATGCCCGTGTTTTGGACAATTCCAACCTGACACCAAAAGAACAATTTGAATTGGTTTTGGGGTGGGTTAATCAAAACACAAATAATAATTAGGGCCAAAGTTTTGGCCCTAATTATAAATATGTATTAAAGCTTCGGAATGACCAATTCTGGATTTTTCAGAATGTTGGTATTCGCTTGAAAAATTTGCTTGTATTTCATAGGGTCGCCGTAGTAGTGTTTGGCAATTTTTCCTAAAGTTTCGCCACTTTTTACCGTATGGCGATGATATACACTTTCATCTGAAACTCTAATATCCGCTTGAATATCAGACGGGTTTTGTCCGCCAACAACTTTAATTTCATCCCAAATAATGTTTTTTTCGTATTGTGTTTTAGCTGTTCCTTTAATTTTTAAAACGCCATTTTCTTCGGTAACATCCCCATTTTGGATGTTCAATTTGGTGCCTAAGTCCAACACCGATTGGTATTTTTGCTTAATCATGTTTAGTAGATTATAGGGTTAATAATGAACAAAAATTAGACTATTTTTCTTTTAGTTAAATATTTTTTTTAATTTTTTTGTCATCAAAAAAGATATTGTTCTCAAAATCAAGGAGATAAATATTTGTCCAAAGTGTAGATTAGTCGTATTATTGCACTCTTCTTAGCAAAAAAGGTTGGAGAGAAGAATAAAATTAAACTAACACTTCTGTGTGTTTTGCAGTAAATCCAACCAAATTAACATACAGAATACAAACTATAATCAGCTATGGCTGAAGAACAAACTACAAACGCAGAGGAGATTGCACAAGACACTCCAGTTGTTGAAGCAACAACAAACGAAGCTCAAACTAACCCAGAGCAATTTTTAAAAGATTTTAACTGGCACAACTACGAAGAAGGAATTGATCCTGTTGCCGATGAAAAACTTAATGAATTTGAAAAACTTGTTTCTGAAAATTTTGTAGAAACTTTAGATGATCAAGTTGTAGAAGGAACAGTAATTCATATTTCTGATCGTGATGCTATTATAGACATTAATGCAAAGTCTGAAGGTGTCATTTCATTGAACGAATTCCGCTACAATCCAGGCCTAGCAGTAGGCGATAAGGTTGAGGTACTTGTTGATGTTCGAGAAGATGCTACAGGGCAACTTGTGTTATCGCACAGAAAAGCTCGTGTAATCAAAGCATGGGATCGAGTAAATGCAGCCAATGAAACTGGTGAAATTGTCAACGGATTTGTAAAGTGCCGTACAAAAGGTGGTATGATTGTCGATGTTTTTGGCATTGAGGCTTTCTTACCTGGTTCTCAAATTGATGTTAAACCAATTAGAGATTACGATCAATATGTAAATAAAACAATGGAATTTAAAGTTGTAAAAATCAACCAAGAATTCAAAAACGTTGTTGTTTCTCATAAAGCGCTTATCGAAGCCGATATTGAAATTCAGAAAAAAGAAATCATCAGTCAACTAGAAAAAGGTCAAGTACTCGAAGGTATTGTAAAAAATATTACTTCTTACGGCGTATTCATGGATCTTGGCGGTGTCGATGGTCTTGTGCATATTACAGATCTTTCGTGGTCTAGAATTAATCATCCAAGCGAAATCGTTGAGCTTGATGAAAAACTAAACGTTGTAATCCTTGATTTTGATGAAAACAAATCAAGAATTCAGTTAGGTCTTAAACAATTGAGTAAACACCCATGGGATGCTCTTGCAGATGATGTGAAAGTTGGTGACGAAGTAGAAGGAAAAGTTGTTGTCATTGCAGATTACGGTGCATTTATTGAAGTTGCCGAAGGTGTTGAAGGACTTATCCACGTTTCAGAAATGTCTTGGTCAACTCACCTAAGATCTGCTCAAGACTTTGTAAGTGTGGGGGACGTTGTAAAAGCAAAAATTCTAACTCTAGACAGAGAAGATCGCAAAATGTCATTAGGAATCAAGCAATTAACGCCAGATCCATGGACAGACATTACTTCTAAATTCCCAGTTGGGAACAAACATACCGGTATTGTAAGAAACTTTACAAATTTTGGTGTTTTTGTAGAAATGGAAGAAGGAATTGATGGTTTGATCTATATTTCTGATTTGTCTTGGACAAAGAAAATCAAGCACCCTAGCGAATTTTGCGCTGTAGGTGACAAACTTGAGGTTGTTGTTCTTGAATTAGACGTAGAAGGAAGAAAACTTAGTCTTGGTCATAAGCAAACTATGGAAAATCCATGGGATAAATATGAAACAGATTTTGGTTTAAACACTAAACACACCGCTTCTGTATTTGAGATTGTTGATAAAGGAGCTACTGTAAAATTCAACGATGATATTGTTGCTTTTATTCCTTCTCGTCATCTAGAGAAAGAAGATGGTTCTAAACTTGGTAAAGGTGAAGAAGCAGAATTTGTAATTATTGAATTCAGTAAAGAATTCAAAAGAGTTGTTGCATCGCATACTGCGGTCTTCAAGGCAGAAGAAGTTCGAAATGTAAAAGCAGCCGCCAAAAAAGCAGCTAAAGCAGCATCGGAAGCCAAAACAACTATTGGAGATGCAAACGAAGCACTTCAAGCTCTAAAAGACAAAATGGATGGTAAATAATCCAACCTAAATATCTTTAAAAAAAGCCCTTCCTTTTGTGAAGGGTTTTTTTTGCAATCTATTGATTTTCAACTTTTAAAAGAATTAACTTTTTTTTTGAATTAATAAAAGATGATATAGTTAATTTTATAATCTAATAAAATAAACAAACAATTATGGGTTTTAACGATATCCCCAAAGAATTTCAAATTAATCACTTAATTCATCAAAAAAAGTACCTTATTGGTGGCGAGTTAAAATTGTGGAGTGGTGCAACATCTGAAGTGTATTCGACAATTTCATCTACAGAAGAGTATGCCCCAACTTTATTAGGGTCTATTCCATTGCTGGAGAAAGAACAAGCCATGGAAGCTCTTGAAGCTGCGTCGCAGGCCTATAATAATGGCCAAGGGCTGTGGCCGACAATGAAAGTAGCCGATAGAATTGCTTGTATGGAAAAGTTTGTTGAGCAAATGAAAACCAAGCGAGAGCAAGTCATCAAATATTTGATGTGGGAAATTGGAAAAAACCTTAAAGATTCGGAAAAGGAATTTGATAGAACCGTAGATTATATTTATGATACTATTGACGATTACAAGCAACTCGACCGAAATGCTGCAAAATTCCACAAACATTCTGGAGTTTATGCTCACATAAGAAGAGGGCCGCTAGGGGTTGTACTTTGTTTAGGGCCATATAATTATCCACTTAATGAAACTTTTGCGCTGCTCATTCCAGCGCTAATTATGGGAAACACCACTATTTTTAAGCCTGCAAAATTAGGAGTATTATTACTAACACCCCTTATGGAAGCTTTTCAAAATAGCTTTCCAAAAGGCGTAGTCAATATTCTATTCGGAAGAGGACGTACATTGGCAACTCCACTTATGGAAACAGGTAAAATTGATGTTTTGGCGCTTATTGGTCATAGCAACTCAGCTAATGCACTACAAAACAGTCATCCAAAGAAAAATAGACTTAGAATTGTACTTGGATTAGAAGCAAAAAACCCTGCAATTGTATTGCCAGATGCTGATCTAGATTTGGCTGTTCAAGAATGTATAGCTGGAACACTTTCCTTTAACGGTCAACGTTGTACTGCACTCAAAGTATTGTATGTACATGAAACAATTTTTGAAGCTTTTAAAGAAAAATTCTGTGCAAAGGTCGATGCTTTAAAATTTGGAAATCCATGGGAAGATGACGCGATGCTTACTCCATTACCTGAAGTAAACAAGCCTGATTATATTCAAGATTTAATTGATGATGCCAAAACAAAAGGCGCAAAAATATTAAATACAAAAGGAGGTGAACGTACAGAAAATTATATTTTCCCTTCGGTGCTTTACCCAGTGGATAAAACTATGAATGTATATCATGAAGAGCAATTTGGTCCTGTAATTCCAATGATAACATTTACAGATATTCAACAACCTTTAAATGATATGGCAGAATCAAATTATGGTCAACAGGTAAGTGTATTTGGAAAAGATACCAAAACTCTTGCACCACTTATCGATATTTTAGTCAATTTGGTATGCCGTGTGAATTTGAACAGTTCTTGTCAACGTGGTCCGGATGTATTTCCATTTACAGGAAGAAAAGACTCTGCATTTAGTACTTTGAGTGTTAGAGATGCATTACGATCATTTTCCATTCGTACATTCGTTGCTGCAAAAGATAATCCATACAACAGTGAGATTTTAAAAGAAATGTTAGACGAAAAACAATCAAATTTTATAAGTACAGATTATTTGCTTTAAAGGAGTTTTGTTTTTAGGGATTATCATTTTTATAAAGTGAAATGTGATATTGAATTTGAATATCAAAATTTTCTGTTACCTTTGCGCACGAATATGTTGAAAACATTATGAGTCAAAAAGTTTTACTGAACGAAAAAGAAGTAAACATTATCCTTCACAGATTGGCTTGTCAACTTATTGAAAAACACAACGATTTTTCCAATACAATACTAATAGGACTACAACCTAGAGGAAAGCATCTAGCTGATAGACTTTTACAGATTTTACAATCTGATTACAATATATTTGATACACAAGTAGGCTATTTAGACATTACTTTTTACAGAGATGATTTTAGACGATCGAACAAAGTTCTTGAAGCTAGCGAAACGCAAATGGATTTTATTGTAGAAGGAAAAAATGTAGTTTTTATAGACGATGTTTTATATACAGGAAGAAGTATCCGAGCTGCCCTAACTGCCATTCAATCTTATGGTCGTCCCAAAAGTATAGAATTACTGATTTTGATTGACCGAAGATTTAGTAGACATTTGCCTATTCAACCAGATTATCGAGGACGACAGGTTGATGCTATTGACGAAGAAAAAGTTATTGTAAATTGGAAAGAAACACAAGGTGAAGACACCGTGTATTTGATAAAACAATAGATTATGAGCACATTAAGTGTAGAGCATTTATTAGGAATTAAACATCTCACCAAAGAAGATATTCATTTAATTTTTGAAACTGCAGATCATTTTAAACAAGTCATAAATCGTCCAATAAAAAAAGTCCCTTCGCTTAGAGATATTACTATTGCTAATTTATTTTTTGAAAATTCAACAAGAACGAAACTCTCTTTTGAAATTGCACAAAAACGTCTTTCGGCCGATGTCATAAATTTTTCCGCAGGTCAATCTTCTCTAAAAAAAGGCGAAACTCTTATAGATACCGTCAATAATATTTTGTCCATGAAAGTGGATATGGTGGTCATGCGCCACCCAAAACCAGGTGCTGCAGAGTTCCTTATGCAACATGTTGACGCAAAAATTATTAATGCGGGCGATGGTGCACACGAACATCCTACACAAGCGCTTTTGGATACGTATTCCATACGTGAAAAACTAGGGCATGTAGAAGGTAAAAAAGTGGTTATAGTTGGTGATATTCTTCATAGTAGAGTAGCACTGTCCAATATTTTTGCACTACAGTTACTTGGTGCAAAAGTTAAGGTTTGTGGACCAAAATCCTTGATTCCAAAATATATTCACGAATTGGGTGTTGAAGTTGAAACTAATCTAAAAAAAGCACTTCAATGGTCAGATGTTGCCAATATGTTGCGTGTACAAAATGAACGTATGGAAGTTAGTTATTTTCCATCAACACGAGAATACACCCAACAATATGGTGTAACAAAAGCATTACTAGACGAATTAGATAAATCTATTATAATTATGCATCCAGGTCCAATTAATAGAGGTGTAGAAATTACAAGTGATGTTGCCGATTCCAATCAGGCGATTATTTTGGATCAAGTAGAAAATGGTGTGGCCATTCGAATGGCGGTAACCTATTTGTTAGCTTCAAAAATTAAATCCTAATGAAGTTTGAAATTAAAGACACTACTGTAATTGTTAATCAAAATAAACAAGTTTCATCAGAATTTTTCAAATCGTTTGATTTGAATTACCCTAAATTTCTATCGAATAATATCATATTTATTGTTGACAGATTACAAAATTCAGAACCTGATTTTGTCAATACGGTTTTAAAACTCACAAAATCTCATCAACTCCAAAAGCATACCTTTGTTGTTGTAGCTCCTCACTGGTCGCAAAGTGATATTTCAGATGAGATTGTATGTGTTCCCACTCTACAAGAAGCATTTGACCTTATTGAAATGGACGAAATGCAGCGTGATTTAGGATTTTAAACTTATAAATGTGAAACTAACAATAATAGGTTGTTATAGCGCCACTCCAAGAATTTCTGCGCATACTACTTCTCAAGTTTTAGAATCTAGAGGGCATACTTTTCTTATAGATTGTGGGGAGGGCACTCAAATGGAATTGAGAAAACATAAGGTTAAATTTAATCAAATTAAACATATTTTTATTTCTCATCTTCATGGCGATCATTGTTTTGGACTAATAGGATTGATTTCTACATTTCGTTTGCTCAATCGCGAAGCTGATTTACACGTCTATGGCCCAAAAGGGATTAAGGAACTTATCATGCTCCAAATGAAACTTTCTAAAGCATGGATTGATTTTAATCTTATTTTTCAAGAATTAAAATCAATTGGATCTGAGCTTATTTTTGAAGATGATAAAATTGAAGTTCATACAATTCCTTTAGATCATAGAGTATATACCAATGGCTTTTTGTTTAAAGAAAAAGCTTTTGACCGCAAATTACTAGTTGATAAAGCAGAAGCAAAACACATAGATGTAGCTTATTATCGCAAACTTAAACAAGGTGCAGATGTTCATAATTCTCATGGTGAATTGATTTTAAATACTGATGTAACAACAGAGGGTATTCCATCAAAAAGTTACGCCTTTTGTAGTGATACTGCCTATTGTGAAGCAATAGTCCCTATTGTAAAAAATGTTGATGTTTTATATCACGAATCTACATTTTTGGATGCTCATGCAAATTTATGCGCAAAAACAAAGCATTCTACAGCAAAACAAGCGGCAGAAATTGCCAAAAAGTCAACAGTCGGTAAACTTATTCTCGGGCATTATTCATCGAGATATAATCATCTTGAAAATTTCAAAACTGAAGCTCAAACAATTTTTGATTGTGTTGAACTTGCCGAGGATGGTAAAACATTCCAAATTTAGACATATTCTTCCTTAGTTTTTTTCCATGAAAGCACTGCAACCCCATTCGTGTAATGCATTGCATATGGAGGACTTGAAAAAAAAGAATTATACAGGGGATAGTCAACTATCAATCTTTGAATTTTTAGTCTATGGAGCTCCCATGCTTTGTGATGAACTTCAAATCCATAAATATCCTTTTTATAATCTTGAAAAAGCGCATAACGTTCTGTAAGCTAGTACTCTAAGTTGTTTTTTTGATGAACTACTTCACCTATCGAATACTGAATAGAAAAGAAATTTTTAGTGCTTTTGTTATCAGATTCAAAACAATTATTTTTTCGTCTCATCTTAGCAACTTTATAAGGTAATTTTGAAATTTTTTGCGCCAATAAACAAGACATCGACTTACTAGCTTCAATACTTAAAAAATAGACGCCAGGTTTTCCGTTTGATTTCACATATGTTCTAATGTTAAGTTCATGAAAGTTAGAAACAGAATCAATAGACGGCAATAATCTTGGTTGTATTTGTTCCATATTAAAAGCTACTATAGATACCCAACATTCTCCATTAAATTGATCCAACTCAAGATGGTTTGGAAAAAATGTTCTTAATAATTGTTCATTAACCTTATAATGTAGAAATACTACTTCATTCCATTCTTGATAATAGGACCATGGATGCTTGGGCATTGTCCATTGACGATGCGTTGTATAAGATTTGAGGGATTCCATATGTATGAATTAGTTATAAATAATCATATAGTCGTCTGCTTAACAAAAAAGTGATTCCTAATAATATGAACAGGTAAAACCAACGTTTTTTTGTTCTTGGTTTTCTGATTTTTTTTACCACTAAATAGATAAAATAGGCATATAATAGCAGTGTTGCTATATCAGAAATGATATCAATTGTTTCCATGTGCTAGTTTAAATTTAACAACAAAAGGTTCCTAAACTTGTACACGTACTTTCAAGCAGCCAAATCAAAGACAAAAACGAACACGCCGAATAAGAATATTTTTCTGAGAAATTAATTTTCTGAGGCAAGCAGATGATCAAATTTATAAAAAAAATCAAAAACTTTCAAAAACTCCTAGTCCAAAAAGTGCAAAATCATATTTTACAGGATCTTTTTCATCTAGTTGTCTTAAGTTTTTGTCTAGTTCTTCTAATGCTTTTGCATCGTTTTGTTTTCGTTTGAGTAAGCCAAGTTTTCGTGCTACATTACCAGAATGTACATCCAGAGGGCAGGAGAGTTGTGAAGGGGAGAGCGTTGGCCACAAGCCAAAATCTACGCCAGTATCATTGGGTCGAACCATCCATCGCAAAAGCATATTAAGTCGTTTTGCAGCCGAGTTTTTTAGGGGGTCACTAATATGTTTTTGAGTTCTTTTGGGATGTTCAATCTCAAAAAAAAGAGTTTTAAATTTATGAATAGAAAACTGTAAACAATCGTTTTTTACATTTCTATTAAATACTGATTCTAGTCCATTGTATTTGGTGTAGATATGACGTAAACTTTTGATAAATTGTACTGCGTCAATCGCATTGAATGTTCGGTGAACAAACCCATCAAAAACCTCCAAATCTTGTGGTTGATGGGTCATAACAAAATCATATGGCGCATTATCCATAAGTGTTATAAAACGCTGAGCATTATTAATGATGCTTTTTCGATTTCCCCAAGCAATGGTAGCAGTCAAAAATGCTGCAATTTCAATATCTTCTTTTTTAGAAAATAAATGTGGAATTTGAATGGGGTCAGTTTCAATAAATCTTGTGGTATTGTACTGTTCAACTTTTGCGTCCAAAAACTGCTTTAATTCATCAAAGCTTAAGCCATTATAGTGTTTAGGATGATACTTTCCCATCTGTTATGGTGATTTTTCTATCGGCCATTTTTGCTAATTCTTTGTTGTGTGTAACCAAAACAAACGTATATCCAAATGTATCTCTTAATTTAAAAAACAATTGGTGTAATTGCTCGGCAGAAGTACTGTCTAAATTCCCTGAGGGTTCATCTGCCAAAACAACAAGAGGATCGTTGACGAGCGCACGAGCAACGGCTACACGCTGTTGTTCTCCTCCCGAGAGTTCATTTGGTTTATGGTTTAGACGATGGCTCAAACCTAGAAAATCTAATAGTGTTTTTGCCTTTTCTTTAGCTTTATTTTCTGAGGTACCTTTGATATAAGCTGGAATACACACATTTTCAATAGCGGTAAATTCTGGAAGTAATTGATGAAATTGGAAAATAAATCCTAAATTTTTGTTTCTAAATTTTGCCAATTCTTTTTCATTCAATGCATTAACATCTATATTATTAATTATTAACGAAGAATCTTTTGTTTTTGATGGATAATCGAGTGTACCCAAAATTTGTAACAAAGTTGTTTTTCCAGCGCCAGAAGCTCCAACAATAGATATAATTTCACTTTTTTTTACGTTTAAATTGACCCCTTTTAATACATGAAGGTCGTCGTAATATTTGTGAATGTTACTAGCTTGAATCATTTATGTAAATTTAAAGTTTCCTAAGCTGATGTGCAATCATATTTTGATTTTTTAAAGCTAACTTTTCATTAACTTTGATGTATTAAATCTAAAAGAATGAAAAAAGCGGTGTTTTGCGGCGGGTGTTTTTGGTGTACTGAGGCAGTTTTTAAGCGTTTAAAAGGTGTATTTAGTGTACAATCTGGATACACAGGTGGATTTATTAAAAATCCTGCTTATCGCGAGGTTTGCGAAGGTCGCACAGGTCATGCAGAAGGGATAATTATCGAATATGATGCATCAGAAGTTCAATACCAAATGCTTTTGGAAGTATTTTTTGCCACGCATAATCCAACTACACTAAACCGCCAAGGGTATGATGTGGGTTCACAATACCGTTCAGCAATTTTTTATGCTGACGAGGCCCAGAAAAAAATTGCTATAAATTATATAGATTTTTTAGAATCCTCCAAAGTGTTTGAAAACCCTATTGTAACAACCATAGAGCCTCTTGATGTATTTTATAGAGCAGAGGAGGAGCATCATGATTATTATGATCAAAACACAAATCAATCATATTGTCAGTTTGTGATTTTACCTAAAATAAAAACTTTAAATCAACGTTTTAAAAGCAGGTTAAAATCAAAAGAATGATTTGGAATAAATTAAAAAAACAGCATAAACTTGTTTTGGGATTAATTTTTGATTTACTAGGATATGTTTCTTTTATTTTCCCTCCCTTTGATTTTGTTTGGGCACCACTTTCAGGTTACCTAATGACTAAGCTTTACGAAGGTAAAAAAGGAAAAATTGCAGGTATATTTGTTTTTATTGAAGAGGCTCTTCCTTTTTTGGATATCGTACCCACCTTTACCATTATGTGGATGTATACCTATTGGAATCAATCGTCCAAAATTTTTTCAAAATAAAATCTATTTATCAAAAAATCGGCTAAGACCAAATCTTCTAAGCATTTTCTTTTCAAAGTTCCAGAAGAATTCAAATTGTCCTAAAAGCCACCCCCAAAACACTAATAGGATTTGATAAAATATTAAACTGACCACACAAAAAATAATCCAATATAGCACTGGTCCAAGATTTTCTATGGAAACCCCTAATAATTTAATTATAGGTCGTCCTACAAAAACGGATGATGATCCTGTTATGGCAAAAATAATAAAAATACGAATGAGCTCCCAGCGTGCATTGACCACCCATTTATGCTGCAATTTTTTTATGAAAAATACACCCAATTGAAGAATTGAAAACCCCAACACAATAGTCAAAAGGAGTTGCAGCCAAAAATTATCTTTAAAAAGTTTAACAGCAAACTTATACCCCAAAAAAAAGGAAATTATCATTCCTAAAAAGGGGTAGAGCAGTTGCCAATTTTTACGGATTTCCCAATTTATTTTAAAAGTATTAATGCGATTTTTCATGCCTGCAAATATAATACTTTATGAAGCTTTTTGTGTTTATTTTTTGTTAAACAGCTTTCCAAGCATTCCACCATGACCACCATTACTTTTTCCAAGAACAGTTTCTGCTACATCGTCAATGATAGAACCATCATGATCAGCATCTAAAATAGATTCAAAAAAGCTTTGTTTTTCGTTATGAAAGTTTCCACCAATAAGACCTCCAAGCATATTCGTTAGACCATTCGCATCATTTACAGATGACTGGCGTTGTTGTCTGCCTAAAAGTCCCATAATAACTGAAGCGGCCATTTTAAGAATTTTTCCAACTGAGGACACATCTACACCTGATTGTTTACTGAGCGCATTTTGTATATTTTGTTTTCGATTTCCAAAAACGTGTCCTAGAATTTTGCTTCCGTCTTGCTCAATAGCACTTGAATTTGAACCAGAAATAATAGCTCCTAAATCATTCAAAATACTACCATCATGTTTTTCAGTTAATGCACCCAAAAGACCAGAAGCACCTTTTGGTGTTGCCGCATTGCGTTGCATGGCTTGCATGAGAACAGGCATAGCCATGTTTAATAAATTACTTGTATTTGATTTTGATTGTCCTGTTTGGCTAGACAAGCCCTCAATAAGTGATTTTCCTAAATCCCCACCGAGCAAGTTGATAATTCCTGACATAGATTTGTTTTTAATAGGCGGATGCAATGTAAAAAAAAATCCCAACTTAATAATTAGGATTTTTAAAAATTTAAGAAGTTGAAATATATTTCAATTATTGATTTATACTTCTTTCAAAGTTTATTTTAGAATAGAAATAATCTGTGTTGCTAATTCAGAGCCAATACGTTCTTGTGCTTGTGTTGTGGCTGCACCAATATGTGGTGTAAGTGATACTTTTTGATTCATAAGCACTTGAATGGCAGGTGTTGGTTCATTTTCAAAAGTGTCTACTCCCGCAAAAGCAAGTTTGCCAGATTTTAAAGCTTCTACCATAGCCACTTCGTCTACAACACCACCACGAGCAGCATTAATCAATCCTGCGCCATCTTTCATAAGCTCAAGTTCAGCTTTTCCTATAACAAATTCTTTTTGTGCTGGAACATGAAGGGTCAAAAAGTCAGCTTGTTTTAATACATCTTCTTTGCTGTCAATAGTAATATTAAACGTAACAGACTGCCCGTCAAAGAATGGAACAGTTACAGTTGCTTTTTCCATAAATGGGTCAAAAGCAACGACCTTCATTCCAAGTCCTAAACCAATTTTGGCAGTGGCTTGACCTATTCTTCCAAAACCAATAACTCCTAAAGTTTTGCCTCTTAACTCTGTACCTTTAGCGTATGCTTTTTTTAGTACTTTAAATTTCGATTCGCCTTCTAAAGGCATGTTTCTGTTGGAATCATACAAAAATCGAACTCCAGAAAATAAGTGTGCAAAAACTAGTTCTGCTACAGACTCAGAAGAAGCTGCAGGGGTGTTAATGACATGTAGGCCTTTTTCACGAGCATAATCTACATCTATATTATCCATTCCGACACCACCTCGTCCAATGATTTTTAGACTTGGACAAGCGTCTATCAAATTTTTACGAACTTTAGTGGCACTTCGAACCAAAAGGACCACAATGTTTTCGTTATTGATATAATTTTCAAGTTGTTCTTGGGCAACTGTCGTAGTACTAACCTCAAACCCAGCGGCTTCTAATTCCTCAACACCATTTGGAGAAATACCGTCATTTGCTAATATTTTCATGTTTTTTATGCTTTACGTTCTAATTCACTCATAATTTCAACCAATACCTGAACACTTTCTAGCGTTAGTGCATTGTACATAGAGGCTCTATAGCCACC
>ENA-UZWV01001514-UZWV01001514.1-metagenome-genome-assembly--contig:-Day-3-1m-contig-1514_pt1 | contig 26204 bp, 26 predicted proteins | sample MGYA00260342_ERZ794902 | MGnify/ENA metagenome assembly ERZ794902
GAGAGGGTTGAATCCACAAATACAACCGCATCTAATTTTTCACCCGCCACAAAAGCAAGGGGTCCAAAAATTGCCCCCATAAGCATCGCCAAAATCCAACGACCTTTAAGCCAGCCCATGGAAAGATTAATGGTAGTGGCGAACAGCGCCCACATCATAATCAACCAAGCAGGGGCCCAAAAGGCGTTTGCAATGTGACTCGGATATTGGAGGATATTNNATTTAGGTTAAGTACCCAGGTTTCCCAAAACAAACCAATGACTACGGCTGACGACACAAGCTTAAGCTCATTAATTAAATTAGCTTGGGAAACCACATGGTAAATAACAATACCTAGGGCAATGATCATTCCCAAAAGCTCTTTATTGTTAGCCGCACCCAATACACAGGCAAACCAGCCGATTTGAAAACCTATGAAATTAATCAATAAAGCCATTGCTATCCCTACTTATACTTATTGGTTGTTTACGCCAGGTTTCTAGAAAAGGTTTAGTTCGAGGTCTAACAATAATGGTGATATAGCCACCTTGAGAGCAGATATAAAGAACAACTGAAACAAATTGAATGGACAAAAAAAGGCCCCTAAGCGTTTAACGGCAAAGGGGCCTGATCTTACTTCTTGAAAACATACATTACACTTAAACTTCCTTGCTTTTAAGGAGCTTGTCTAATTCCAGCTCTTGGGAGGACACTGGACCCTTTAGACACTCCAGTCACTACTTAGAATGGTAGTGAGTAAGTAGCTACAACGATAGTATCAGCATCTTCTGGCTCACTTACTGTTAGAGACAATGAGTCATTTACAGCATAGCTTACATCGAAGTGAGTAGTAGATTCGTCATCACCATAGGCGAATGAGAAAGCACCAGCTTCATAACCGATCACAGTGTACTCGTAGTCACTGCCTTTACCATCAAAGATAGTAACGCTTGCAGGACCATAGCTTAGGCCATAGATATATTCAGCAGCATCNNTCAAAACCGATTCCAACAGATGGATAGTTGTATGATGCATAACCGATGCTATAACCGATTTCACCTACAGAGCCGCCGTAGCTGGCATACAGATCATACTCAGTACTACCTGCATCTTCTACACCGCTATCACCAGACGAAACCCAAAGGCCGTAAGAAATAGCACCAGCGCTTCCGCTTACATCAACAGCAAGAGCAGCACTGCCATTACCTAGCTCAGTACCACGCCATAGGTATGAAGTAGCTAAAGATGCAGAAGCGTCTAAAGCAACAGCAGCTGGAGCAGCAGCTAGACCGAAAGTAGTTAAAGTTGCAGCAGCAATTAAAGTTTTATTAAAAGTTTTCATAGTATGTTTAACCTCAAAGTTAAATTTATGTTATATGACTTAACTAACCCCTAGTAGGCAAGCAAATCAATAGAACGCAGATTCCGTAGAATTTAGCGTGATCGAATATTAATTCAACGTATAGAATTTTACAAGAGAATGAACTATACATACATTACGTTAAATGACGTAGTTACAAACCCGCATAAATACAGGGTTTTTATCCATTATTGATTAAGGTATTTTAAAGAAACCGCTGCTGCAGTAGTTCTGTTCTCTACACCCAATTTACGAAAAATTTGCTCTAAATGCTTGTTAACAGTGCGCGGACTGAAGTCAAGAATCATAGCAATTTCTTGGTTAGTTTTGCCGCGTGAAATCCAAACAAGTACCTCTGATTCCCGAGGTGTTAGCTCAAATTTTTCACGAAGCAGGTCTTCTTCCTTGGGTTTATTAGCCAACTCAATGACCAGCAATCGCTCTTCAGCAAACTCTTTATCCATTGTTTTAATTAATAATGGCTGTGTTAGATCCTCAATCAAAAGCGGATCATTCGTACCCAGATCAAGCCAAGGTGAAATATATGTTGGCAATACACTTGATATCCATTGCTGATCGGCACCATAACTAACCAGTAAACTATGAGTATTTGGAGTCGACCAAAGTATATTGCCTTCTTTGTCCACAGCAAGTGAGTTCTGGCCTAAGGTATCCAGTGCTTGTCTAGCACCAGCTGCAATTCGAGAGCTGACCAGATGCGCCCGAACACGAGCAATAAGAGCCTTAAGATCGATAGGCTTGGTTACGTAATCAATGCCCCCAGAGTCAAAACCCTTAACCATATCTTCACTGGCACTCAAACCAGTCATAAATACTACGGGTATATGAGCAATGACGGAATCAGCTTTAATTTTTTGGCAGGCCTCAAAACCATCCATGCCTGGCATCATGGCATCCATTAGTATTAGGTCAGGGCGAATCCGCCGAGCAATTGTCAGTGCTTGCTCTCCAGACAGTGCCACCAGCGCTGTCATCTGCGCCTCGGAAAGGGCTTCATTTAGCAGGCTGATTGCATCGGGGTCATCATCTACAACAAGAATAACGCCATTGTTTTTAGGATTTGATTTCATTTTTTAAGCTCATCAATTGGATGCGAATTTGCGACAGATCTAATTTTTTTATGCATTTATATAGATTATCGCAAACATTTGGGTCTAGCGATCCCTGCTGCTTTGCCTCAGCAAGAGTATTTTTAAAACCTTCTAGGTAACCAATCTCAATAAGTGATAATAACTCATTTACCACAACCAAATCTGTTTCTGAAAAAGGGTTGTGAGGATAAATGTCAGGCAGTTGTTTTTGATCAACCTGATCAGCGGTTATTAACTGGATATTCAAATGAAAAGCCAAAGTATGCAATAAGGCAGGGATATTAATAGGCTTCACAAGATAGTCATTGTGCAGCGGAGCATCTGTATCCTGAACCAAACCCTCACCCGCTTCAGCAGAGATCATTACAATGGGTACTTTAACTGGCTTCGCACGAAGTTTTTCCGCTAACTGCCACCCAGTCATACCTGGCATCGAAATATCGAGCATAAATAGTGCGGGCGAGCAGTCATCAAGCATACTTAAGCAGGACGCTCCATCGGCGGCAGTCATCACATTAAAACCAAGCGGTGTCAAAGCATCAACCAAAAGACTCCGCTGATTAATATCATCATCAACCACCATCAAACTTATTCTATCGCCATGATAGCCAAGTATTTTTTCAGTCATAACGGGTTGATAATCGATTTCTCTAGCACTTGGTAGCATCAACGATAAATTAAACGTCGATCCATCACCCAATTTACTTTTAATATTCAGATCACCCCCCATACAGTGAATTAGGGCTTGTGTAATTGCCAGACCTAAGCCGCTCCCAGTAGTGTGGTAATTGTCATTAGTCACCCGCACAAAAGGCTCTGTGATAGATTCAATGTCAGCTTCTTTAATACCCACACCAGTGTCTTTTACACTGATAAATGCCACCTGATTACGGTATTTAAGATTCACTGTTACTGATCCCTCTTGTGTGAATTTTATGGCATTAGAAATAAGATTAATCAGCACCTGTCGAAGACGCTTGCTGTCAGCAATTACAAATTTGGGGAGTTTTTTTTGATGGGTAAAACTAAGTTCTAAATTCTTGGCTTTTGCCTGTATTTGAAACATATGTACTAACTGTTCAATCATGCCAAAAAGATCTACTTCATTCCTATGTAAGTCTAATCTTCCCGCTTCAATCTTTGACATATCAATCAGGCCCTCAATCAAGTCGGTTAAATGCTCACTACTACTGCGCATGACTTTAATTGATTCTCGCCTTGATGGAGGGATGTCCTCTGCACCTTCCAACAGTTGTGCATAGCCCATCACCGAGTTTAGAGGTGTCCTAAGTTCATGGCTGATTCGCTCGAGATAAAGGCTTTTAGATACACTAGCTTCTTCAGCACTCTTTCGCGTCTGCTTAAGCTCGGTATTTGTTTGCTGATGATCTTCAATTTCTCTTGCTAACAATTGAGACTGATACTTGAGTTCTTTTTGAGATAAATGATATTTTTTGATGCTAAGAAAATATAACCAAAAAACCAACAAAAGAAGAGAAATTATTAATATCAACATTGCCAAAGAGGGATATAAAAACTCGATTTCTTGATAATCAGACGACAAAGCTTTGGCAACAAATCCCATTGTAACTAAGATCGTAATATTTAATTTTACCCAAAAAGAAATAAATAGATGGCATGGCTTTGCAACATAGAATCTTACAACAGTAAAAATAGCACTACCCATAGAACACAAATCTTTCGCTGTGTATTTGGTGTATAAATATCTGTTTTTTTTATAGTTCATTAAAATTTTAAGCATATTCAAGAGTAGCAATATATATGCCAAAAATTTTTACGCCCTTCTAATTACACCTTCGTATACCAACAAAAAATCACATCCAACTTTATATCTATATCATTTGATATGGGTAGATTTCCCCTAAACTGCCAAGTGCTTTGAGATCAGTTCGTCTGACAACTCTGGCATTGCGCCTGACGCTACTATACGTCCCTTTTCCATTAGCCGAAACTCCTTACCGACACGCCGAGCAAATGTAAGTTTTTGCTCCACTAGGACAACAGTCATTCCTTCCTCTTCATTCAAGAGGGTGATTACATCACCAATTTGTTTCACGATATTTGGTTGAATTCCTTCATTAGGCTCATCTAATATCAATACCTTAGGGTCAATGACCAAAGCGCGACCAATGGCTAATTGCTGCTGTTGCCCACCTGATAAGTCACCGCCACGACGCTGCAACATATCATGCAATACTGGAAATAATTCGAATATTTTCTCAGGTATTTTTTTTGATTTGTCTTTGCGTGCACCTAAGCCGACACGCAGATTTTCTTCCACGGTTAACAATGGAAAAATATCGCGCCCCTGAGGCACATAACCAATACCATTACCAGCCCTAGATTCAGCTGATTTTGTCTTAAAATCTTCACCACCTATGAGTAATTCACCCGTGCTGATAGGCAGGAGTCCCATAAGGCATTTTAATAATGTGGTTTTGCCTACGCCATTTCGCCCCATAATGCAGGTACAGGATCCCTCAGCAATTTCCAGATCTAAATCCCATAAAATCTGTGTACCACCATACAGCTGATTTATACCTTTTAAAGCGATCAATGCTCTTCTCCTAAATACACTTCAATGACTGCAGGATTATTCTGCACATCCGACATGCTTCCCTCGGCCAATACTGATCCCTGATGTAAGACAGTCACCGTTTTCGCAATACTGCGAACAAATTCCATATCATGCTCAACCACCACTACCGTTCGCTCTCCAGCTAATGAGGTCAGCAATTCAGCAGTACGCTCCGTCTCCTGCGCGGTCATTCCAGCCACAGGCTCATCTACTAACATTAGCCTAGGGTCAGCAATCAGTAACATCCCAATTTCTAGCCACTGCTTTTGTCCATGTGACAGAGCACCCGCCATCATTGTATAGTGAGATTTCAAACCAATGGTATCCAAAACCTGACTAATCCAATCCAACTCTGAGGGCGATAATCGCGCAAAAAGTGTTGAGGTTATGCCCTTGTTGACTTTCATAGCTAATTCAAGATTGGCAAACACTGATTGCTCTTCAAATACCGTAGGCTTTTGAAATTTTCGCCCAATACCAAGTTGAGCAATTTCAGCCTCAGTCTTTCCTAGCAAATCGATGGTCTGACCAAAATAGACGTCTCCGGAATCGGGACGAGTTTTTCCAGTAATTACATCCATAAGCGTGGTTTTACCGGCACCATTAGCACCAATTAAACAACGTAACTCTCCATCATTAATATAGAGATTAAGATCATTCAAAGCCTTAAAACCGTCAAAACTTACTGATAATCCCTCAACATAAAGTAACACTTGATGTGAGATATCTATGTTGGGCTCTTTCTGGATTGCTGAAAATGATCGTTCTCGATAACGCTGTGCCGCTTGTCTTACATTGTCTAGTGCTATCATTGAGTTTCTTCCCCTTTTCTTCGGCCTTTTAGCCAAGGTAACCCTTCGCTACTAAACAGCTTTCTTCCTTTAAACAGACCCATCAAACCCTTTGGTAAGAAAATAGTTACACTGACAAACAGCGCTCCTAGTGCAAACAACCAAGCCTCGGGAAAGACTGCTGTAAAACGCGTTTTAGCATAATTGACCAACAGTGCCCCAGCAATAGCACCGTACAGGGTTCCGCGACCACCTACAGCCACCCAGACAACAACTTCAATAGAATTTAATGGTGAAAATTCGCCCGGATTAATAATGCCGACCTGCGGCACATATAGAGCCCCAGCTATAGCAGCTAATACGGCTGAATATACAAACAACCAGACTTTGTAATTCTCTGTCTTAAAGCCGATAAATCGAGCTCGATCTTCAGCATCTCGAATACCGACAATCACTCGCCCAAATCGGGATGACATAATTAACAGGCTACAACAATAAGCCAGCGCCAATACTAAGGCAGAGCATAAAAAAAGTACCACTCTCACACTGTCAGATTGCAGGCTAAAGCCCAATATATCTTTAAAATCGGTTAAGCCATTATTGCCGCCGAAACCCATTTCGTTGCGAAAAAATGACAACATCAGCGCATAAGTTAAGGCCTGTGTCATAATCGATAGATAGACACCCGCTACACGAGAGCGAAATGCCAACCAACCAAACACAAATGCCAGCAGACCTGGCACCAATATCATGGCCAGCATAGCAACCCAAAAATGATCAAATCCGTACCAAAACCAAGGTAATTCCTGCCAATTCAAAAACACCATAAAATCAGGCAATATGGGATCACCATAGACCCCGCGATCACCGATTTGGCGCATCAGATACATGCCCATGGTATACCCACCCAAGGCAAAAAACGCACCATGCCCCAAGCTCAAAATACCACAGTATCCCCAGACAACATCCACTGCCAAAGCCAATAAGGCATAACAGAGATATTTACCCAATAGGGTAATAGTATAGGTACTGACATAGAAGATGGAATCTTCGGGTACCCAGAGATTGCACGCAGAGGCGAAAATTGTAATGCCAAATAATAACGCCAAGAACAGCGGCGCTTTCTCTCGCAAATCGTGTAGTGAAGAAAATTGATTTCGGATCGCATTCATCCTGCTGCCCTCCCTTTTTGTGGAAACAGTCCACGAGGACGCTTCTGTATAAACAAGATAATGGACACTAAAATAATAATATTAGCCAATACAGCTCCCGTTAGAGGCTCTAGGAATTTATTCAATATACCTAAACTAAAACCACCCACTAGAGTGCCCCAAAGATTACCCACGCCACCGAATACAACCACCATAAAAGAATCTATAATATAAGCCTGACCCAAATTAGGGCCAACATTGGTTAATTGACTAAGAGCAACGCCAGCAATACCAGCAATACCTGAACCCAAACCGAAAGTCATAGCGTCCACCCATTCGGTTCGAATACCAATGGCTTTGGCCATACTCCGATTTTGTGAGACCGCACGAACATTCAACCCCAAAGAAGTTCTTTTAAGCACAAGCTGCAGAATAAAAAATACCAATAGTGCAAATAGTAAAATATAAAGTCGGTTATAGGTCAGAGAAAAAATCGGATTGAGATCCAATGAACCACTCATCCAGCTAGGGCTAGCTACCTGTCTGTTTAGAGGTGAGAAAATACTACGTACGGTCTGCTGCAAAATTAGGCTTATTCCAAAAGTCGCCAACAGTGTCTCCAATGGACGACCATGCAAAAATCGAATCACACAGCGCTCAATTAAAATACCCACAGCACCGGCTATGAAAAAAGCCATTGGTATGGCTACCAATAACGAATATTCGATAAAATTGGGCATCAACAGCTGCACCACATACGCGGTATAGGCACCTATCATAATTAACTCGCCATGAGCCATATTAATAACGCCCATCACACCAAAAGTGATCGCCAAACCTGTTGCTATTAACAATAAGACTGAACCTAAACTTAGGCCAAAAAACAATTGCTCTATTATTTCGTAAAATTTTATCTTCTGTTGAATACTGTCTTTAATTTTTAATGCTTTTGTATGAACTAACGTATCTGATTCAAGATTATTTCCCGCATCATCTTGAGCTAACAAGTCACTAAGGGTATTAAAAACCAGAGGTTCTAAGCTACCATCCATAGTCTCTAACGCTACTAACCGCTCTGCTTGAATATCGGATGTTTTAAGAGTATTTATTGCTAGAGCCAACTCAATCAGTGCCATGATTTTTGCGTCTGTCTCAACCTCTTTGGCTTGAGCCAGCATTGCAATGTTACGATCACTCATTTTATTGAGCATATTTTTTACTGCACTTTTACGGATCTCACGATTCTCGCTATATAGCGTAATCCTCGCAATAACTTCTCGCAGTTGAACTCTTATGCGATTATTTACTTTCACCTTTTTGAGTCGCTTCTTGGAACTAGAAGCCATAGACTCTGCACTCAGCGCATCTACAAGTGCGTAGTCACCATCCTGCTGTCGTTCACCAATAACAACCAGCTTATCGCTTTTACGTACAAATAATCGCCCATTTAACATCGCATCCAATAGCGGTATTACCTTTTCTCCACCAGCCTCAAACTGATCGACAATCAATGGAAGTGCTTTAAGCTTTGCACCGACCAACTGTTGCGAAATTTGACGCAGATCGGTGTCTGTCATTTCAGTAGCATGAGATACCAAACTGAACATAAAAAATATAAAGACAAAAAAACGTTTAGCTAAGAAGATCAACTTTATACCACCATTAATTTCAATGGAGCTTTGCAGCTACAAAAAAAGAGAGGCCTTTCGGCCTCTCACATTTATTAACTAATTCAAGAAACACAACATTAGAAGTTCTGACCTGAACACTTCGCTGTCTTAACATTGAAGTTACCGCAACTTACTGGTGCAGTCCAATCTGAGATTAGATCTTTAGAGCTGGACAAGTGATCTGACCAAGCATCGCCAATAACCGTTCCATCAGTTTCCCAAACAGTCTCTATCTGACCATCGTCTTGGATTTCGCCGATTAATACTGGCTTAGATAGGTGGTGATTACTATTCATCACAGCGATACCGCCCGTCAAGTTTGGAGTGGTAATACCAATCATGGCTTGCTCAACTGTATCTACATCTGTGGTGCCTGCTTTTTCAACTGCCTTTGCCCACATGTTGAAGCCGATATAAGTAGCTTCCATCGGGTCATTAGTGACACGCTTTTTGCCCGCAAACTTTTTCCACTTTTTAATAAACGCTTCATTTTCGTCACTTTCAACGCTCTGGAAGTAATTCCACGCAGCAAGATGACCAACTAACGGCCCTGTATCCAGACCAGAAAGCTCCTCTTCACCTACCGAGAAAGCAACTACAGGAATATCTTCAGCTGAAACACCCTGGTTACCCAATTCTTTGTAGAAAGGAACGTTGGCATCACCATTAATGGTAGATACTACCGCTGCTTTCTTTCCAGTGCTGCCGAATTTCTTCACGTCAGCAACAATACTCTGCCAATCTGAATGTCCAAACGGAGTGTAGTTAATCATGATATCAGACGGAGACACACCTTTAGAAAGTAGATATGCTTCGAGAATTTTGTTGGTAGTACGAGGATAAACGTAATCAGTACCCGCTAAAACCCAGCGCTCAACTTCAAGTTCGTTCATTAAGTAATCAACAGCCGGTATAGCCTGCTGATTTGGCGCAGCACCTGTGTAGAATACATTCTTTGAAGACTCTTCGCCTTCATATTGAACGGGGTAGAATAATAAGCCGTTGAGTTCTTCAATGACTGGCAGTACCGATTTACGCGAAACTGAAGTCCAGCAACCAAAGATAACATCGACTTTTTCTTTGGATAACAATTCGCGAGTTTTCTCAGCGAATAATGGCCAGTTAGAAGCAGGATCTACAACAACAGGCTCTAACTTCTTACCCAATAAACCACCCTTCTTATTTTGCTCTTCAATCATCATAAGAACAGTATCTTTCAAGGTTGTTTCTGAAATGGCCATAGTACCGGACAATGAGTGCAATACACCTACTTTAATGGTGTCAGCCGCTGTAGCCGTTAAAGAAAACAACATTGTTAGAACAACCGCAGTCGTTTTAATAATTTTATTAAACATCATAGTATTACCTTTTAAGTATTTAGTGAGCGACATTAATTAGGTGTCGTTTTAAACTGGGTGACAAAAAAATCTCGAAGCCATATTTACCAACCCATTGTCCACCAAAAATGGACGCTTCAACTATTCGTTAATGCGCGCACTAGGCTACGTTATTTGACGTATTTAGATGATGAAAGAAATACTTTTTGGATTTACTGGGTGTGAAGAGTACACGTGGTATTAGTGGCAATAAGCTCTCTAAAATAAAAAATCACTAAATCATCTTTTAATACTTTTAATCAACTGATCAGCTATTTTTTCATCAACCATATTAAACCAGCTCAATTCTGGATAATGCTCCCCTGCCGCCTTAAAACAGCAAAGTAAAAAGTCTCGTGGATTACGTCCAGAGTTGTCGCCGCCCACATGAAAGGGAGTTGCTGTGTTGGCCAGCCATATCTCACGCAACTGACGCACCAAGTTTTTCTCAACAAAGCGATTGGCCCGCTCTGCTGAAAAATTACTGCCGCCTTCAATGAGTTTGTTTAAAGTATCATTCATTGCAGCAATTCGATATGCCATTTTTCCAGCAGGATGAGGAAGGCTTTCAAGCAATTTCATGGCTTTTTGTAAGTGGAATTGAGACTCAATATAAAGTCTACGATTATCTTCAGCCTCACCCCCAAGTTCAGACAGTGATAGCAAAACATAATCAGAGAATGCCTTTTGTATAGCTGCCTCGAACTCCTCTAGAGTCATCCGCCGGAATCCGTAAGTTTCCATTACCTGAGAAAGCGCCTCAGAGCTAAAAAGTGATTTAAGAACAAATTTATTGACCAATTAATTAACCTCGATTATTATAAAAAAAAACAGTAAAGGCATGCTTTAACTGCCTCGCATTGATCATGCGTTAAAAGACCGCTTATTCCTTTATCTGAGCTCAACCAAAAAGCTCACAGGAGAAGTGTTATGAAAGTTGATAAAAACTCATTCGTTTACCGTGGTGTAACTCAAACTCGTAAGTCTATTTCAGAAAGCGGAAACCGTCGCAGTCTGTCTAAAACTTATCGTGGCTCTACATACAAAGCTTTACCTAAAGATTCACATAAGCCTTGCGAGCACACTTACAGAGGCAGTATCTTTGTTGCATAGATACTAACTCAACGTTGCTTTAATGCAACTAGGTTAGCACCAAAAAAGCCGGGATCAAAATCCCGGCTTTTTTGGTTTAAATGGCTCAATAATGGTGCGAATTTTAGTGTAAACGCACCGCTATTGTGCTTTTTTTAGCCCTTTTTTAATTAATTATTCAATTTCATGTTCATCGACAATTTCTGATGGTAGTCTTTATTTAATCAAAATAATTTTCAAGCCTTTTTTCTATGCAAGATACCAGTCAGATTAAACAACGCGATCGATGGCAAGCCAAACTTGAATTAGACTATCGACAGAAAGGTCATAAAACCTATTTGGCAAAAAAATCGCAAAAAGGCCCTTTAACAGTGCAAAGACCCTTTTATCCAGAAGGCGGTATCTGTCACAACTATATTCTTCACCCACCTGGCGGCGTTGTTGGCGGTGATCAACTTGAGATTGAATTAAAGGCTAGTAATGGCGCACACAGTCTGATCACAACGCCTGGTGCTACAAAATTTTATCGATCAAAAGCTGATCTTGAAAGCCAGCAAACGCAAACAATATTTGTTGATAACAATACGATTGTCGAATGGCTACCACAGCAAAATATATTTTTTAGCGGCGCAAGGTCGCGCCTAAACACTGTGGTTGATATTCAGTCGGGGGGTAAATTTATTGGCTGGGAGATGCATTGTTTCGGGCGCCCAGCTAATCAAGAGGGTTTTGATGAGGGCGCTATCAAAAGTTGCACCCAAATAATAATTGATAACCAGCTTGTGTTAGTAGAACAGCTCAACACAGAAGGAAACGCACTATCTCAGTCATCTTGCGGTCTTCGCAACCACTCTATGCAAGCCAGCTTTATGGCCGCACCTTTTTCTGAAGAACATAAAGAAAAGTTGGAACAGTTATTGCAACAATACCCTTATAAAGATTTAATCGGCTTAACACTGGTCGATAAAATTTTAGTTATACGAGTATTGGGGGACCATATTGAGCCTATATTCGATATTTTTATTAGCCTGTGGTCAGTACTCAGATCTGAATGGCTACAACTACCAGCGTGTACACCGCGTATTTGGGATACTTAAGCAAAGTAAATTATGGAATTAACGCCTCGCGAAAAAGATAAATTATTGCTATTTACAGCATCAATGTTGGCCCAACAAAGAAAAGCCAGGGGCCTCAAACTCAATTACCCAGAAGCCGTTGCTCTTATTAGCGCTGCAATTGTCGAGGGTGCCCGAGATGGTCAAACTGTAGCTGAATTAATGGACTATGGTCGCACATTACTGTCTGCCGAAGATGTTATGCCCGGTATCCCAGAAATGATTCATGATGTCCAAGTTGAGGCTACATTCCCTGATGGGACCAAGCTTGTCACTGTTCACAACCCGATAGTCTAGGAGCCCCAGTCGATGATTCCAGGAGAACTGATTACTGCCGAAGGTGAAATAATCCTTAATGAAGGCAAACAGCTCATTACTGTTAGCGTTGCTAATATTGGTGATCGTCCCATTCAAATAGGCTCTCACTACCATTTTTATGAGGCCAACGAGGGATTAATTTTTGATCGAGACAAAACCCTTGGCTTTCGTCTCAATATCGCCTCAGGGACAGCTGTCCGCTTTGAGCCAGGACAGGAACGTACAGTTGAACTGGTTGAATTTGCTGGCGATCGAAAAATATACGGATTCCAAGGCAAGGTGATGGGAAAACTGCCTAACAACCACGTAGGTAATTCCTAGGAGAGCATCATGCCAAGATCTATTTCAAGACAAGCCTATGCGGAGATGTTTGGTCCCACTACCGGTGACAAACTTCGTCTAGCAGACACTGCGCTTTTTTTACAGGTAGAAAAAGACTTTACCCAGTACGGTGATGAGGTCAAGTTTGGCGGCGGAAAAACCATTCGCGATGGTATGGGGCAAAGCCAAAGAGTCAGTGCAGATACCGTAGATTTGGTGATTACTAATGCGGTTATTATAGATCACTGGGGCATTATTAAAGCTGATGTAGGGATAAAAAATGGGCGCATTTTTGCGGTAGGTAAAGCAGGTAACCCCGACACTCAAAGCAATATTGATATTATTATTGGACCAGGCACCGAAGTATTAGCGGGTGAGGGGCATATTCTTACCGCTGGCGGTGTGGATGCTCATATTCACTTTATCTGCCCGCAACAAATTGATGAAGCGCTAATGTCTGGTGTCACCACCATGCTTGGCGGCGGAACTGGTCCCGCCACAGGAACCAATGCAACCACTTGCACACCAGGGCCTTGGAATATTCACCGTATGCTTGAGGCAGCGGACACTCTCCCCATGAATATCGGCTTGATGGGCAAAGGTAATGCTAGCCAACCCGAACCATTGTTGGAACAGGTGGCAGCCGGCGCCATGGGATTAAAGTTGCATGAGGATTGGGGCACAACCCCCGCCTCAATTAACGAATGCTTAAATGTCGCTGATGAAACTGATATCCAAGTAGCCATTCATACCGACACACTAAATGAATCTGGCTTTGTTGAATCAACTCTTGATGCTATTAACGGCCGAACTATTCACACCTATCACACCGAGGGTGCTGGCGGTGGGCATGCGCCAGACATCATCAAAGCCTGTGCAGAATCCAATGTACTCCCCTCCTCAACAAATCCCACTCGACCTTACACAGTTAATACCGTCGACGAACATCTCGATATGCTGATGGTATGCCATCATCTAGATCCCAATATCGCTGAAGATGTGGCCTTTGCAGAATCACGGATTCGACGTGAAACCATTGCCGCAGAGGATATTCTCCATGATCTGGGTGCATTCTCTATGATCGCTTCAGATTCTCAGGCTATGGGTCGTGTAGGTGAAGTTATCATTAGAACTTGGCAAACCGCACATAAAATGAAAGTTCAACGTGGCCCTTTGGCAGAGGATTCTAGCGAAAATGACAATAACCGCATCAAAAGATATATTGCTAAATACACCATCAACCCAGCGATAGCCCACGGTATCTCTCATGAGGTTGGCTCTATTGAAGCTGGGAAATTAGCTGACTTAGTTTTATGGAAACCGGCATTTTTTGGTATCAAGCCATCAACCATTATTAAGGGCGGCATGATTGCAGCTGCACCTATGGGCGATCCCAATGCATCAATTCCCACTCCGCAACCTGTTCATTACAGGCCTATGTTTGGCGCTATGGGGAATGCTTGCAGTAATACTTCCATGCTGTTTTTGTCCGGCGCGGCTGTCCAAGCTGGCATCAAGGACCAACTTGGTCTTAAAAGTTTGGTGGGCACCGTTAAAAATTGTCGTTCTGTGACCAAGCAACAAATGCTACTGAATAACTACCAGCCAAAAATTGAAGTGGACTCACAAACCTATGAAGTCAGGGCCGATGGTCAACTTCTGGTTTGTGAACCTGCCACTGAAGTACCTATGGCACAACGCTATTTCTTATTTTAATTGAGCTTCTATGATACGTATTACAGAAATACTTGAATCCAAGGCTTCGCCCTCAGTAACGCTTAGCTTGCCGATTAATTCCCGTGTTAAAAGTCGAATAAAAGTGATGCTAGATGATGGCCGTGAAGCAGGACTATTTTTACCTAGGGGCAAAATTCTTCGTAACGGAGATCTGGTTGGCAGCGAGGACGGCATCATCGTTGAAATAAAGGCAGCACCCGAATTAGTCTCAACGGTTACCAGTGATAACCCGCATACGTTGGCTGTAGCTAGCTATCATCTTGGCAATCGTCATGTACCTTTACAGGTAGAGCCCACATGGCTTCGGTATCTGCATGATCATGTTTTAGATGACATGGTTAAAGGCTTAGGCCTTAGCGTCAAGACTGAAACAGCACCCTTTGAACCTGAGGCTGGCGCCTACCAAAGCAGCGCCAATGGCCACCATCATCATTAACCCAAAATTTTAAAATCTACAGGCAGTATTATGAAAAAACTTGTGAACAGCTTAATTTTTACAACGACCTATCTAATTAGTCACGCAGCCCATGCACATGGCGCTCATGGCTCAGAGACCAGTCTTATGCATTTACTGACCGAGCCACAGCATCTCTTCGGCTTCATAGCTGTAAGTGCCGGCCTAGGTCTATTTATTATGTTGCGAAAAAATCAGACTCAACAGTAAACATGACCAATAGCAATATTGCAGAGCTCAGACTTTATCAGCTCATTAGCCCCTCATTACCCATTGGGAGTTTTACCTACTCTCAAGGCTTAGAGTGGGCCATTGAAGTGCAGTGGATAACAGATACACCAAGCCTAAAGCATTGGCTAAAAAGCATGCTAACTCATAGTATTGTTACACTGGAGCTACCGGTTTTAATTCGCCTTATGGAAGCATTTAAGAAAAAGGATGAAGCCAGTGTCGCGCGCTGGACGCAGTGGTTAATCGCTTGCAGAGAAACCTCAGAATTACGCAAAGAAGAGCAACAACGTGGCGCTGCACTGACCCGATTGTTACCTAATTTAGGCGTTTCAATTCCAGAAAATTTAGCCCCTTATGTCAAAAAATGTCAGCTTACTGGGTTTGCGCTAGCTGCTTGCCAGTGGGGAATTGATACCCATAAACTCTGTTACGGCTACTGTTGGGGTTGGTTAGAAAATATTGTATTAGCTGGTGTAAAGCTGATCCCTCTGGGTCAAACCGAGGGACAACAGATCATGTTTGAACTCGCAGAACAAATTCCCTCATCCGTGGAACATGCAATGACCATTAAAGATTTTGATATTCATAGCTCCACACCAGCACTGGCGATTGCTAGTAGTCGCCATGAAACTCAATACACCCGATTATTTAGATCATAAACAAGGAAAAACCCATGTCTGCAGTTGATCATTCCACAGCACCTCTAAGAATTGGCGTTGGTGGCCCTGTCGGTTCTGGCAAAACCGCCCTACTTGAAGCTTTGTGTAAATCCATGAGAGATACCTACAACCTAGCGGTGGTCACCAATGATATTTACACCCAAGAAGATGCAAAAATACTGACCCGCGCCGAGGCCCTTGAAGCTGATCGCATAATTGGTGTAGAAACTGGCGGCTGTCCTCATACTGCTATTCGAGAGGATGCCTCAATGAATTTGGCAGCGGTGGAAGAACTCAGCCACCAGCATGAAGGTCTGGATTTAATTTTTATTGAAAGTGGAGGCGATAATCTCAGTGCTACCTTCAGCCCTGAGCTGGCAGACATTACCATCTATGTCATTGATGTCGCCTCGGGTGAAAAAATTCCCCGCAAAGGTGGCCCCGGCATTACTAAAGCTGACTTATTAGTAATCAATAAAATCGATCTTGCGCCCTATGTAGGGGCCAGTTTAGAGGTTATGGACAGTGACACTAAGCGGATGCGTCCCAATACCCCGTATGTTTTTAGCAATCTGCATGATGGCACTGGGCTTGGGGATATTATTTCCTTTATCATCGATAAAGGCATGCTAAGAACCTAATAAAAAGCCCACTTTAAATAAGTGGGCAATTCTTTTCATTCACTCAGGAACTGCGACTTGGATATAACTCTCGATTTCTTTAGCCGTTGATCGGTCTGCACTTGTTGATAAGGCTTCACTGACTAAGCTACCACCTCTTAAGCCAAACATATAACGTAACAAAAGTAAGCCATCAGTGAGTGCATCGATATCCAAACTATTATCAATATCTGCATTTAAATACATAGTTTCAGTGCGGATTATGATTTGGTCATTCGTATATAGAGCATTATCCGCCACAACTGAGTCAATCAAAGTTTCATCACGAAAACCAAACATGTAACGCAACATTATTAAACCATCAGATAAAGCATCTATATCTCCGTTACCGTCAATATCCCAGCTATTAAAAAGACCCTCGCTAGGATCCAGTGGAGCGTAATCATTAATATCTATAACCCCATCATTGTCATCATCTAAGTCTGTATTATTACCTACGCCATCCGCGTCAGAATCTAAAGTTTCATTAGGGTTCAATGGAAAAGCATCTTCAGTGTCATTAACACCATCATTATCATCATCCGTATCAATCTGATCGAGAATACCATCATTATCAGAGTCTAAATCGATAAATGCCGCTAAGCTGACGGGTGTTGGCGAATTAGCGCCATTATGAATAATTGAAAAAGTATCCCTGAACTCACCCAAGGATAGATTAGTTGAATCCAAAACAATACTTGAACACTGTATAGAGCCAGAATCAAGATACCCATTATCACCCAACCAAGTAACTCCATTTGGCATCGTAGAGTCATATAACTCAATTTGAAACTCACCATTATTGGTTAAGCAAAACTCTAAGGAGGGCTTTTGTGAGCGCTCAACAGAACCCCAATCCAGCATTTCAACATTTAATTCCAAACTCGGTTTGATGCTGGAAGGTATCTCTGAAGAGGCAAAACTAATAAAAGCATAAAAGGGATTAATTTCTCTAGTTGCAGTGCTAGTAATTATTGGGTTGTAGTTATCCAGCTCAATGATGTATGAACGCTCTGTATTATCAACAGAATACGAAAAGACAATACCCGAATCATTTGCAGTAAATGACGGCGAACCCCAAGCACCGGTTTTCATTGAAGTACCATCAGGATCAGTAATCATTTGCGATTGTCCTGTTTCTAATGAATACAATACAACTGAGGAAATTACCTCACCACTTTCAGAATATTCAATCATATCAAAGGTGATGTATTTATCATTTAGATTACTAAAGGCTGGATAGCCTATATCAATTCTTGACGGCTGAGACGGAAAGGGAAATGTTAAGGCCCCCGAATTTATATCCAAAATACCAATTGCCCAAAATGAATTTTCACCATCAAAACCACAACCACTGGCCCCCAAAGCACAGGTTAAGTAATCAAAAATGACATAACGGTTAGTTGGGTCAAAACGCAATGTGTCTATAAATTCTACTGTTGGCCCCTCCTCTTGCTGGCCATAATTGGGCAATACCACATCAAATGCTGATATCTCACCCGTATCTGTGTTTAATATGTTAATTATCGGTTGATTTAAGTCAGAAATAGCAACTAACTTTCCTTGATGGTCGCCTGAAATATTCGCGATACTAGACCCATCGTCTAATAACTCTTCGCCAGCACTATTAAATAGATAAAATTCACCTGTGATTCTCTGATAAATTATTTCAAACTCTCCATCAGGAAATACTACTAATGAGGGTCTACGATAACGAGACAACTCTTCGGTTAATGGTCCGTAATCGAGTTCACCAATATATTGAGGATTAGCATTATCTATAAGATTGACGTAAATAGAGTACGAATTATCTTCTTTTTCCGTGGTTTCAACATCATTCATAGGGAAAAGTGACACAACCGCAGTGAAATCGTCTGGAATAACTGCATTAGAGGTCGTTTCTGAGGACTGGATAATTTCCTGTGGCAGCCCTACAGAGGACCATGCCTGTCGTGTCGCCGTGTACTCGTCAGAACCCTCACCATATATTTCCTGAGCTAAAGCCATCATGTTTTCGGCGGCTTCATTAAAAACAGAATTACCACTCATTGATATTAAAGTTTTAAAGACTAGGTCAGCTGTTTTTGTCTTACCAATTGATATGCCAATGCTTTCTTGTGTCAGTCCTTCCGCCAACAAATACATGGCGCGATTAGGAATTCCACTATTTACATGCACGCCGCCATAATCACCTTCTGTAGTATTTGGTAAATAAGCGTAATCGTCAAAGTGGTAGGGCTGCTGTGAAAAGGCCGCAAGTGGATTTGCCATATTGCGCAAAGGAAGTCCAGAGGGACTCAGCAAATCCTCACCAATCAACCAGTCATCACCATCAACCATAGAGCCAAAGAAATCAGAAAATGACTCATCGAGTGCGCCCGACTGATATCGATACTGCAATGCACTAGTTGAACTCACCACACCATGAGTTATTTCGTGAGCCATTACATCTGCACTAACGGCTAAACTTAACCCCTGCTGCGCAATAACTCCTTCACCAATACCCAAAACGATTTGCTGTGAACCAGAATTCCAATAAGCATTTTCCATATTATCATCAACCGTAATATAGAGCTTACTACCCTCATTATTAACTGCATTGTAACTATGATTCTCACTATAATAATCCACGGTTTGTTTAGCATAATTTAGCGCTGAAACTGCACTTGCAGGCCATCCTGAAGCTGGCGATAGGGAAGAAATTGGATTGCTGCGATCGTTGGCCGCATAGACTTCGGTACTGTAATTTAAAGGAAATCGGGTATCTATCATATGGTAAAGAGAGCCCACCTGCTCTACTTGAAAATCCACCACATCACCATTCAGATCTTCGCCAGAACCTTGCACCGATAAGTCACAGATTAACGATGTAATCGACACAACCTTATTGGTTTCAGCAGAAATAATAATATCGAATGCTTTATTCTTTACTAAAACATGGGGCAACTTGTAGCTATAAATATCACGATTTCCAATCCTAGAAATACCTAGCTCACCCCAATCAGCGACCACAACATCCAGTGTTGTTTTAGAAAAATAGCGGGCAATTGAAGATCGGATTTTAGATTTATCAGGTACGAATTGTTTAGGCGCACTGAGATTAGGCGCATAAAAGTTACCGGTAATAGCAAATATCTTATTGGCCTTGGTACTAACACTTAGCTCATGGTCCCAAGCAGGCAAACCATAAAAGCTTTTTGATAACTTGGTAGCGCAGATATCATCCGAGCAGGTTGCCTTTGATTTTACGACCTCACCGCTGCCCCCAATACCAAATAAAATGGGGTAGGACATGGTTATTTCTTCAATTGTCATTGCCAGCTCAGCAGGCACATGATGATCTACGCCAGACAAAGTAATTGCATCATAAATGGCTCTTACCCGACCTACGGAATCAAACTTTAAGTCACTTTCATTATTGGCATTAAATTTTTGCTTAAGTAGCGTTAATTCTTGCTGTTTATCTACCGATAATTCTACTTGACCTACGCTTGATGCGCGGCTCTGGCGAATCGTATTAGCAATTTTTTCTAATTTTTCTTGATTGAGCGCAGCACCCGAATTTACCGTTCCACCACCTACTCGTAATTTTGCATTTGTTTTTTTCACCACCAAGACATCCTGTTTATCATTTTCAAACAGGGTATTTAGATTCACGCTGGGCAAGGGACTGCTCTCGGGTTCGTTTAGAAAAAGACGGGCACCGAAAAAGGTTGATACTACAATAGTTACTAATAGTACGGCACATAATAATAGTAGCCGCGTTTTATTATTATTCACTCAGATTACTCCCGAACTGAGTATTTATACGTAACTTATCGAACAATATATGACAGTAAGTCAAATAATGGAATATGCTTTACATAAATTTGCACATACGACCTGATAGAGCCCCTAAGAAATGAACAAAAATATTTTTTACTCAATGCTCATCATAATTTGCTTTCCTACGGTTAATGCAGAAACAAACCGTCAGTTTGAGCCTGCGCCTAAAGATGAAAACAATCGCTATACCAACCAAGACCCAAACCTATCCAAGGGCTCCACTGCGGTTAATGTCGGGTTTTTACTGCGACGATTTGGTACAGTCATTCGCGACTATCAGGGGTTACCAAAATATGTTGCCAATAATGGCGAATGGCTTCGTGCTAACCATCAAAAATCCACAGTCACTTGGGTGGGTCATTCAACACTTTTAGTGCAGATCGATGGCATTAATTTTTTAACCGACCCTATGTGGTCAAAAACTGCCAGTCCAATTCCTCCCATTGGTCCTCGCAGACTGGTGAAGCTCGGGCTGGCTATTAAAGATTTACCCCCTATCGACTTCGTGGTTATATCCCATAATCACTATGACCACATGGATGTTCCCACATTAAAGAAACTCTTTGCCATAAACCCAGCTACTGTATTTTTTGTGCCTATGGATAACGCAAAGCTTCTTCGTAAAAATGGCATCAAAAATATCCATCAGATGGACTGGGGAGAAAACATAGAATTTAATAATCTGGTTATTCATTGCCTGCCTAGCCAACATTGGAGCAAGCGTAGTCTGACTGATACCAATAAATCTGGGTGGGCATCTTGGGCCATAACCTCAGTTAATAAGCGGTTTTATTTTGCTGGTGACACCGGATACTTCGACGGCTTTAAAACGATTGGTGAAGCTTTGGGGCCTTTTGATTTAGCCGCGATGCCTATAGGAGCCTATAAGCCTCAAGCCATGATGCAATCCTCACATATGGATCCCGAGCAGGCTGTTCAGGCGACCCTAGATATTCAGGCATCAAAAGCGGTAGCTGTTCACTTTGGAACCTTTGATTTATCCGATGAACCAATCAGTGAACCACCCCTGCGTTTTAAACAGGCGGCTCAAGCTAAATTAGGTAAAGAAAATAGCTGGGTACTAGCGATTGGTGAGACCAAACAATTTTAACATTAACTTTTTGACTGTTTTTTATTATAATGTAAATCAAATAATTATGGGTGTATTTCAAATGAAAACAATAACAAGTCTTTTAATCATCTTAGTTAGTATTAGTCTTACGTCATGTGGCGGCGGGGGTGGTGGAGATAGTACTGGCAATTCAAATACTGGCAATTCAAACACTGGTAATTCAAACACTGGTAATTCAGGAACAGAAACCTGCCCAAATAGTTTTACCGATACACCTCAACAATCAAATTATCAAATAGTTTACGATGACTGCATTGATTGGGTTGGAAACACAGGCAGTGTTACTGTGAAATATAAATCTGATTCATCAGAATTAACCGGTCTGGGCTTGAGAATTCATTATGATAGCTCATCAATGACGCTTGTTGGCGCAAGTAATGTTTATGATGAAAGCCTGATTAGTTCGCCAGAAACATCTTCAAATGATAGCCAAAACTTTGACCAAAATATTAGCACGGACAAATATTTAATAGCCGCTTGGGCGTCATTAGACGGTGACTGGCCAGGGAAACTGAATCAAGACCTTGCTACACTGGAATTTCAGAAAATCGAGGGTAGCTCAACTAATTACAATTTAAGCTACTCTGCTAGCAGCGTTCCACCGGGTATTACTCTAAATCCTTAAAGATACAAATCATGCGGGCTTAGGGACAGGCCCGCATTACGTATAGTAGTCAAACCCCTTTTTACAAATTAGACTTCATCACTAAACAAACTGCGACAATTTGTCACATTGTCCTTAAGTCCCTAAAACCTTAGTATGCCGCCCTAAATTCATTAGGTATCGGTATCCATCTTATGCGCAACACAGTTCTTTTTTGTCTTGTTTTTTTTACATCGCTATCTCAAGCCAATCAATACTCATCATTAGAAGAAATTACTATCCAAGCATACCCGCTTTCTAGTGAAATAAGCGCAGATTTAAGTGGATATTCAACGTCCAGTGCTGATAGTGCGGATGTTCTAAAAAGAATACCCGGCGCCAACACCAATGGTAATGGTCCCATCACCGGTATAGCTCAGTATCGCGGGATGTTTGGTGATCGTATCTCAGTCAAACTTGATTCCGCACCAACCCTAACAGGTGGCCCAAATGCGATGGACACACCTCTTTCCTATGCGCCTTCGGGTTTATTAAGTGAGTTAGTTATTTACCGAGGAGTTACCCCCGTCAGTCAAGCGCAAGAAAGTATTGGCGGCCATATGGTAGCAAAACTGAATCGTGGTAGCTTTACCCAAAGCCAAGCACTTAACACTAGCGGTTACGCCATTTTTCAGCAAAACAATAATGGTCAACAGACCAATACTGACGTTCAATTAGTGAATGCCAACAATCAGCATAAAATTTCACTGCTAGGCTCATACAACGAGGGTGATAATTTTTCTGCTGGCGACAATAAGATCGTTAATGGAACCCAGTATCAGCGTGAGCGTTATGACCTAGCCTATGGGTCAAAAACTAGCACTGGTGAGTTTTTAATCTTTGCCGGCAGACATAATGTTGCCAATAGTGGCACCCCCGCCCTTGCTATGGATATTATCAATGTAAACACCGATATGGCCGGACTCAATGTCAGCTCAGATCTAGATAACAGCAGAGTCTTTAGTGAACTCAATTTAGCTATTGCGTGGGCTAATGTAAATCACGGCATGGATAACCATAGTCTGCGCAAACAACCGCCAATGACTATGAAGTATCGCCATAATCAAGCTGACGCTGAAAATCTGTCTTGGTCTTTTGATACCCTATTACCTCTAACTGCGGGTGAGCTAAAGTTAGGTATTGATGGCAACCGTCAAACCCATGACTCCCTAATTACCAACCCAACAAATGATCATTTCGAAGTGAACAACTTTGTCGACAGCGAACGAGACAGTCTAGGTGTTTTTGCAGAGCTTAGCGGCAACCATGATAGCTGGGACTATGAGATAGGTTATCGCCATAATCGTGTTGAGCTCAATAGTGATCCCGTAGGTGCCATGGGCATGATGGGCAGCAATATGTCAGGTATGGGGCATATGGATATGGGCATGGATATGNNGCATGGATATGAGCATGGGAAACAGTATCTGTTCAACCATGCATGATTGTGCCATTGAGCTAGCCTCTGCCTTTAATCAAGCTGACCGCACCATAAACCACAATACCCATAATTTAGTTGTTAAATTCAATCGTGTTCTAGATAAAGAAACCGTTCTAAGTATTGATCTAGGTATAAAAGAGCGTGCGCCCTCTTATCGAGAAACCTATCTTTGGGTTCCCTTATCCATTACGGGTGGACTTGCCGATGGTCGCAACTATGTGGGCAATCTAAACCTAAAACCTGAAACCTCTCGCGAGATCAATTTAGGCTTAAGTAAAAATAAAGCTAACTTGACTATTCAACCACAGATTTTTTACCGTCAAATTGATAACTATATTCAGGGCACACCTAGCACTGATTCAACTGTTAACAGCCTTAGTCATTTAATGGCGGGTTCACCAGCGCTGGTTTACAGTAATACCAATGCCGAAATTTATGGTCTTGATACCAACTGGAATCTGAGTATTAATAATCAATGGTCAGCGGAGGGTGTTGTAAGTTATGTTCGCGGCAAACGAACCGACGTTAAAGACAACTTATATCGCATTGCACCAACTAACGCGCGCGTTAGCGTTAATTATCAAGCAACAATGTCATCGCTTAAGGTCAGTTTAGAATCCATTATTTATGCGCGACAAAAAAATGTTGCAAGCTATGCTAGCGAGTCTCCAACAGCAGGTTATGGCATTGTTAATCTTAGTGCCCAATGGACTGTGCATAATCAGTTACAGGTTCACTCAGGAATCACCAACCTATTTGATCGCTACTACGCCAATCATTTAAACTCTGTTAATCGTAATGGCGGTAGTGATATTGCTGTAGGCGAGGTTATTCCGGGTATGGGACGTACTTTCTACGTACAGGCCAGAGTCCAGTTTTAAAAGGTAAGTCATGCACTATTAGCGCCCGCCGGCAGATTTAATGAAGCCGGCAGGCTGTGACTTTATACCCTGTTTTTAACAAATCATTACAGAGTTTTTTGCTTCTTTTCCCCGAAGAGCAAAGTAATAAATACTGTAAATTTTTCTCTAAAAAGTCCTGTGGTTTTTCTGCTAATTTCAGCGCCTCGATATGAAGCGCTGAAAATGCAGAGGGCTCATCTCTCACCTCACTACTAGTTCTAATATCTATTAATATATTGCTATCACAGAGAGAGCCATTAATTCTAGGCACATGACTCGCCAGATAAAGATCGAAATCAGATTCAAGATCTATGTCTTGTAACCTGTGACAACAGGTCTTATTTTTTGGCACATCGAATACTGAAAACTCATAGCTTAAAAAATCACAATGTAATAGACGCCCCTGCAAAGCACTGTGATATCCCGCTAAAATCCTAATCGCCTCCAATGCTTGTAAACTCCCCAAAATTCCAGGCACCGGCCCCAATACACCTAGCTGATTACAGCTACCGGCCAGAGTTTTTTTCGCAGGCCACAGGCAGTTAAAGCAAGGTTTATTTACCTCAGGGTCAAGCACGAATAACTGGCCCTCCATTCTTACTGCATTGGCAAAAACTGCTGACTTGCCCGTGACTAAACAGAGCGTATTCAGCAAACGGCTAAAATTTTGATCATCCGTACAATCCAAAACCAAATCATGCTGCTCAAATAGCTCATGCAAACTCTGTAGATCTAAAAATTCCGTCAGCCCACTCATCGCGCAATTCGAATTACGTTCGCTGACATAACTCGCAGCCACTTTAGCTTTATATTGACCAATATCCGACACCCGATAAATAGTCTGACGATGCAGGTTACTGGCTTCAATTCGATCATGATCAACCAGCGTTATAGTCCCCACACCCGCACCCGCTAAATAGCTGACTGCCGCCACCCCCAGTCCACCTGCACCAAACATTAATACTCGTGACTGAATAATATTTGCCTGCCTAGACTGACTCATCCACTGTAAAGACAGCTGTCGTGAGTAATCCGCCATAGACTTCACCCGATCACCTCCGACCCAACCCATAAAGGCTTAGTTGAATCTAAGTAATACTCTTTCTTCCAGATGGGAACCCGCGATTTAATCTCATCAATCACAAAGCGGCAGGTTTCAAAAGCGGCATCTCGATGGGCCGCATTGACCCCTACCCATACCGCCATGTCACCAATCTGCAAACTCCCTAAACGATGAATACAGATTACCGAATTACTCTCATAGTTAACCAATGCCTGCTGCAAAACTGAACGTCCTTCGTTATTGGCAAGCTCAGGATAGGCTTCGTAAAATAAATGGGATACCGACCGATTATCATGATGGTTTCGAACCCATCCCTCAAAGCTCACAAAGGCACCGCAAGCAGGATCACTTAACTTTTCAACCCATAAGTCTCTATCAATTTGATTCTCTGTTAATTCAAAATAATGCATTGGCATTAACCGCCCGAAACCGGCGGGATAAAACTAATAATATCTCGATCATTAATTATCCTCTGCCAGTCACAAAATTCATGATTAACCGCAGGTCTAACCGAACTCATTTCCTGCTCGAAGCGATACTGCGCATCAAGCTCAAACCAAAGTTCTTGTACAGT
>ENA-UZWV01002529-UZWV01002529.1-metagenome-genome-assembly--contig:-Day-3-1m-contig-2529_pt1 | contig 25928 bp, 27 predicted proteins | sample MGYA00260342_ERZ794902 | MGnify/ENA metagenome assembly ERZ794902
AAAATGGCCCGTTCGTCTATCGGCTAGGACGCATGGTTTTCATCCATGTAAGAGGGGTTCGATTCCCCTACGGGCTACAATTATTTAATAATAATAAAATTAAGAATTATGGCAAATCATAAGTCAGCTTTAAAAAGAATTAGAAGTAACGAGTCAAAGCGAGTGCTAAATAAGTATCAGCACAAAACAACACGTAATGTGATTAAGAAGTTACGTGAAACAACCGACAAGAAAGAAGCACAGAAATTGTTTTCTACGGTTTCTTCTATGATTGATAAGTTAGCCAAAAACAACATCATTCATGATAACAAAGCGGCGAACCTTAAATCTGGTTTATCTAAATTTGTTGCAGCTTTATAAGTTTGTAGTTCACCTTATTTCTAAAAGTCTTTCAAAATTTGAAAGACTTTTTTTATGCGTTAAAGTGAATGGAATCGCCATTTATCTAGAGTAAAATAGTAAGAAAAAAGCCTCTCGATATCGAAAGGCTTTTTTTATAAAATAAAAATGAATTTTTAACTACCCATTCATCGAGATTAAAAACTCCTCGTTGTTGCGGGTTTGTTTGAAACGGTCGTTGATAAACTCCATCGCTTCTACAGGATTCATGTCTGCAAGGTACTTGCGCATCACCCACATTCGTTTGATTGTTTTTTCATCCAATAATAAATCATCTCTACGTGTACTAGAAGAGGTCAGGTCAATGGCTGGGAAAATACGACGGTTCGAGATCTTACGATCCAACTGAAGTTCCATGTTTCCTGTTCCTTTAAATTCTTCAAAAATGACTTCATCCATTTTAGAACCTGTTTCCGTAAGGGCGGTTGCGATAATGGTTAAAGAACCTCCATTTTCAATATTTCGAGCGGCTCCGAAAAAACGTTTTGGTTTGTGAAGTGCATTGGCATCAACACCACCACTCAAAATCTTTCCAGAGGCGGGTTGAACGGTATTGTAAGCACGTGCCAAACGCGTAATCGAATCGAGTAAAATGACCACATCATAGCCACATTCGACAAGTCGTTTTGCTTTTTCTAAAACAATGTTCGCAATTTTAACATGCTCATGTGCTTCCTTGTCAAAGGTAGAAGCAATCACTTCGCCGCGTACATTACGTTGCATGTCAGTAACTTCCTCAGGACGCTCATCAATCAATAAAATCATTTGATAGACTTCTGGGTGGTTTGCTGCAATTCCGTTAGCAACATCTTTAAGAAGCATTGTTTTACCCGTTTTTGGTTGGGATACAATCATTCCACGTTGGCCTTTTCCAATGGGAGAAAACAAGTCCATAATTCGAGTAGAAATGGTACTTTGTTTTTCAGCAATATTAAATTTTTGTTTTGGGAAAAGAGGGGTTAGGTGTTCAAACGCTACACGATCTCTTACTGCTTGAGGGTCAAACCCATTGATTTTACTCACTTTAATGAGGGGGAAATATTTTTCCCCTTCTTTTGGTGGGCGTACATGTCCTAAGACGGTATCTCCATTTTTTAATCCAAATAAACGGATTTGTGATTGCGACACATAAATATCATCAGGAGATGATAAGTAATTGTAATCAGAAGATCTCAAAAAGCCATACCCATCTTGCATCACATCTAAAACCCCTTCACTTTCAATGATGGCTTCAAATTCAAAATCGGGTTCTTTATAACGGTTTCTAGTGTCCTTATTGCCGTTATTTCCTTGTTTTTGATTTTGGTGTTTTTGATTTGGGTTTTGGTTCGGATTCTGTTTAGAATTTGGATTCTGATTCTGATTCTGATTTTTTTGTTTTTGAGGCCTTGGTTTATTCGGTGTATCTGTTTTTGGATTTGCGGGTTGATTTGGCGAACCTTCTCTAGATTTAGTGTTTTCTGAATCTACTTTCGGTGCTTCCGTCTCAGGTTTCGGTTTTGTTGGATTCTGTTTTGGAGCTCCAGCTTTTTCTTGACTTTGTTTTGGCGCTAAGGGAGTTTTAGTCGCTTGAGAGGCTGCTTCTTTGGGTTTAGAAATACGTTCTCTCCTTGGTCTTGGTGTTTTTACGGCTGCTGCGGGCGGTGCACTTGGTGCTACGATGGTAGGATTGGCCGCTTGTAAATCTAGTATTTGATATACAAGATCAATTTTTTTTAAACTTTTAAATTTAGGAACGTTTAGCTCTTTGGCAAGTTCTTGTAATTCAGGAAGTTTTTTTTCTTTTAATTGTGAAATTTCAAACATTATGTATGGTAGTTAATTGTCAAAGTCTTTAATTAAATTAAAGGTCTAATTGGTGAAATAATTTTGAAGAAGTGATTTATTGTGAAAATGGATAGGGCGAAATAAAGTATAATTTCGCTGTTATATATGCAATTATACAACTTTATTTTTAAACTTTTTATAGATGTAATAAAAAAGAAACTATTATTTTTGTCTTCAATTATATTATTAATGCTTCAAAGAATCCAATCGTTATACTTATTACTCGCTGCTGTTTTATCAGGAGTGCTTTCTCATGTATTGACTTTATGGGTTGTGAGCGGTGTTGCTGAGTTTGCGATAGATTATATTCAATATTATATTTTATTTCAAGGCTCCGCCTTGCTATCGCTAAGTTCTATTTTTCTTTTTAAAACAAGACAGACTCAATTTGTTTTGGGGCGTCTAAATATCATATTAAACTTAATTTTACTAGGGTTATTTGTATACCGACTGCTAACTATATCTGGAGAACCTGCGAATTCTGAGAAAGGTATTGGGTTGCTACTTCCTATTTTTACTATCGTGTTATTGGTTGTTTCCAATAAAGCCATAAAAAAGGATGAAGCACTCGTAAAATCTGTCGATCGGTTGAGATAAACTCATAATTTTAGTAGTATTAGTGCGAAAAAAAACCTCGAGAATCTCGAGGTTTTTTTATGGGTTTCTTTTAAACTCGATTACTTCAAGATTTTGAATTTTTTCACCAGATATTTCGAACCGTAATAGAGTTCTGACCTTATGAATTCCATACGTTCCTGCGGCACCTGGATTCATATGTAATAAATTTAGTTTTTTGTCATTTATCACTTTTAAGATGTGCGAATGCCCACATATAAAAAGATTAGGGGTGTGAATTTTAATTTGATCTCTCACGGCTGGTGCATAGCGACCGGGATACCCGCCAATATGGGTAATCCATACTTTGACGCCTTCACATCTAAATTTTAAATGTTCGGGGAATTCTAAACGTGCTTCTGCATTGTCAATATTTCCATACACAGCACGTAAAGGTTTTAATTTTTTAATCGCATCTGTAACACTCAAGTCACCAATATCGCCCGCATGCCAAACTTCATCGGCTTGTTTCACGTATTTAAGGATGTCTTCTCCCATATAGCTGTGCGTATCTGAGAGTAATAAAATTTTTGTCATTAGAAAATGTTAATGTGAAAGCTATTAATGATAAAGTCTATTTATCTTTGTCTATCTAACTACAAAAGTATCAAATTAGCTTGAGATATTTTATTGATTTATCTTATAATGGTCGCGCCTATCATGGCTGGCAAATTCAACCCGATGTATCCACGGTACAAGCGGCTCTCAATCATGCGCTTTCTACAGTACTTAGAACGCCGCTTGAATGCATGGGTGCCGGTCGAACCGACACCGGAGTTCATGCCCAACAAATGGTCGCACATTTTGATATCGATACATCAATAGATATTAAAGACAGTGTATATAAACTCAATGTGTACCTTCCAAAAGATATTCATATCAACACAATCAAAGAAGTAAATCCTGAAATTCATGCCCGTTTTGATGCATTGAGCCGTACCTATATCTATAAAATTTCTAGAACCAAAGACGCTTTTAATTATCAAAATGCACATACATATACGCTTCCGTTAGATGTTGATTTAATGAATGAGGCAGCTAAAATTTTATTCGACTTTACTGATTTTCAATGTTTTTCAAAAGTAAAAACAGATGTTAAAACCTATGATTGTAAAATTATGGAAGCCCGTTGGGAAGTCGATCAAAACAGTCTTAATTTTAAAATTAAAGCCGACCGTTTTCTAAGAAATATGGTACGCGCCATTGTGGGTACCATGATTGAAGTCGGTGCAAAAAAACGAACGCTTGAAGAATTTCGGAAAATTATTCATTCAAAAAACAGGTCTAATGCGGGGACTTCTGCACCAGCTAAGGGACTCTATCTTATTAATATAGACTATTCTAAATCAATTTATATCGATGAAAAACCCTAAAAACAAGGTTTTTGACTCGCAGTTATTTAAAAGGTTACTGCATTATATCAAACCCTACACAGGTATTTTTATTATTGCGCTAATGACCGTTATAGGCTTAGCTGTTTTTGGGGCACTACGTCCCAAAGTGTTACAATTAGCCATCGATCAAAATATTGCTCAAAAGTTTGAGCCCGGCTTTTCAAAATACATTCTTGCGATGCTCGGATTGTTAATTTTAGAAGTGACGTGTAATCTTTTATTTATCTATTATGCAAGTTGGCTTGGACAGTCGGTGGTAAGAGACATTCGAACGAAGCTTTTTAAGCACATTCTTGGTTTTAAAATGACGTATTTTGACAACTCTTCTGTGGGCGTTTTAATTACCCGAACCGTGACTGATATGGAGCGAATTGCCGATATTTTTGGGGAAGGGTTATTTATGATTTTTAGCGATATTTTAAAAATGGGCGTTGTAGGAGTGGTCATGTTTTATATGAACTGGCAACTTAGTGTCATTGTTTTTTGTGCGCTGCCAATTGTCTTGATCGCTACTAAAATATTTCAGAAATACATGAAAAAAGCGTTTGAAGACGTGCGAACCGAAGTGTCTAATTTGAATTCTTTTGTACAAGAACGGATCACCGGCATGAAAATCGTTCAAATATTTGCGAGAGAAAAAATTGAATCCGAAAACTTTAGGGCCATCAATGACCGTCACAAAAAGGGGTGGATTAAAACGGTTTGGTATAATTCTGTTTTTTTTCCAATAGCTGATCTATTGTCATCGGTGACTTTAGGAACCGTGATTTGGCTTGGCGGTCTAAATACCGTGTTGGATCAGACGGCTTCTGTGGGCGATTTAACCGCTTTTATAATGATGGTGCCAATGATGTTTAGACCGCTCAATCAAATCGCAAATAAATTTAACACCCTTCAAATGGGTATGGTTGCTGCCGATAGAGTTTTTAAAGTATTAGATACAACCTCTAACATACAAGATCATGGTGATGTGGTCCTAGAAAACATAAAAGGTGACTTGGAATTTAGAGATGTTAAATTTGAGTACGTGGAAAACGAACCCGTTTTAAAAGGCGTGTCTTTTAATGTTTCCGCTGGTGAAACGGTCGCAATCGTTGGATCAACAGGTGCCGGTAAATCCACTATTGTCAATTTATTGAATCGTTTGTATGACATCAACTCTGGAAAGATTACGATAGATTCTAAGGATATTAAAACCATTGCTCTTAAAAGTTTAAGACAAAACATAGCGGTAGTACTTCAAGATGTGTTCTTGTTTGCAGATACGATTCTGAATAATATCACCTTAAAAAATCCAGAGATCACGGAAGCTCAAGTCCAAGAAGCCGCTAAAGAGATTGGTATTCACGATTTTATAATGAGTCTACCAAAAGGCTATCATTATAATGTCAAAGAAAGAGGGGTGATGTTATCTTCTGGACAACGTCAGTTAATATCGTTTTTAAGAGCGTACGTTACCAATCCAAAGATTTTAATTCTAGATGAAGCGACCGCTTCCATAGATTCTTATGCAGAACAATTGATTCAAAAGGCGACTCAAAAAATCACTCAAGGCAGAACCTCTATTGTGATTGCTCATCGATTGGCAACCATCCAAAAAGCCGATATGATTATTGTGTTAGAGGCAGGCGAAATTATTGAAAAAGGCACCCATTCGGAATTATTAAAAAACAAAAACGGCCCCTATCGGAATTTATATGACGCTCAGTTTTTGACCAAAAACAGTTAATTTTATGACAAATCTACTCTGATTTTTTCGATTAAATCCAAGGTGTCTTTATAAATCACAAATTTCCCGTTATTCACATAAGAAACCAGTCCAGTTTCTTCACTGACAACCAATGCAATTGCATCTGTTTTTTCAGAAATTCCTATCGCTGCTCGATGCCGTAATCCAAAATGAGATGGAATCTTTTTTTCGTTATTAACCGGAAGAATGACCCGGGTTGCTTTGACCGTATTGTTAGAAATGATAATGGCACCATCATGAAGTGGGCTGTTCTTAAAAAAGATACTTTCCAAAATAGGCTGTGTGACTGTGATGTTCATCTCATCGCCAGTTTCTACTAGAAAGTCTAAGTTGTTATTCCGCTCAATCACAATAAGTGCTCCTGTTTTGGTACTTCCCATTTTGGTGCAAGCTTTGACAATTACATCTGCATCAGACGTATTTTGAGCTTGGGCTTTTAGGAAGCTGAATCGTTTTATAAAGGAGCCGCCTTTGCTCAGGTTCGTGGAGCCAATCATCAATAAAAATTTACGTATTTCTGGTTGAAAAACCACTATTAATGCAATGATTCCAACACTCATAAAACCGCCTAAAATCTTACTCAGCATTCGCATTTGAAGCACATCAACCAACAAGTAAAACAGATAAAAAATAACAATCCCAAAAAAGATATTAATAGCAACGGTTCCTTTGATTAATTTGTACACATAATACAGTAAAAAAGCGACTAATGTAATGTCGATAACGTCTAAAATATTGAAATTTAATAAGTCTTTAAAAATATCCACTGGGTCTAATAATTTGAATAAATATAATAAATATAAAATGAACGCTACTTTTGAAGAGCGCTATGAAGTTGAATACACTCAACGGCTTCTTTGACATCGTGTACTCTGAGGAGTTTCGCACCTTTTTGAAGCGCCACCATGTGGAGTGCTGAGGTTCCATTCAGCGCTTGGTCAGCGGTGGTGTTTAGAGTTTTATAAATCATGGATTTCCGCGAAACGCCTGCCAAAATGGGGAGGTTTAAGTGGTTGTAAAAATCGAAGGCTGCTAGGAGATCAAAGTTTTGTTCTCTGGTTTTTGAAAATCCAAACCCTAAGTCTAAGATGATATCTTTTATTTGATGCGTGTTTGCAAGTTGGATTCTTTCTGAAAAATAGGTGTAAACCTCCTGAACAACGTTTGAATAATTGGTCATTTGTTGCATGGTTTGTGGGGTGCCTCGCATGTGCATCATGATGTAGGGGATGCCAAGTGCTCCAACCGTTTTAAACATTAAAGGATCTAACTGACCACCCGAAATATCGTTGGCTATTGCAGCGCCTGCTTCAATAGATTCTTTAATCACACGACTTCGAAAGCTATCGATCGAAATAATACTGTCTGGAAAGCTAGCAGTGACTAAGTTTATGATCGGAATGAGCCGTCTTAATTCTTCCTCTTCAGAAACAAAATCAGCACCAGGGCGAGAGCTATAGGCACCAATATCTATAAACGTAGCACCTTCTGTAGTTAGTTTTTCAACTTGTGATAAAATACTTTTTTCGTCTTTAAATCGGCCACCATCATAAAATGAATCGGGAGTCACATTTAAAATCCCCATCACTTTTGGAGTGTTGAGATCAATAAGTTTGCCTTTACAGTTCAGGGTCATATAAATACAGGATCGATGGTTTTTATCAAGATTTAAAACTTTAAACCATAAATCTTGATGTTTTGAATATTTTAAGCGAAATTTACGGAAAATTCGATTTATTTCATGCAAAATACTTCAAAAGAATACGATGCCGTTGTACAAGTCTGTAAAGACCTGTTTTCTAAAAAAATGAAAGACTATGGATGTGCGTGGCGAATTCTTAGACTCCCATCGTTAACGGATCAAATTTTCATTAAGGCGCAGCGAATTCGAGGTTTGCAACAAAACGCGGTTCAAAAAGTTGACGAAGGCGCTGCAAGTGAGTTTGTAGGAATTATCAATTATTGTGTGATGGCACTGATTCAAATTGAAAAAGGTGTGGTTGAACAGCCCGATTTATCTTTTGAGGAAGCGGTCGCCCATTACGAAGATAAAATTACGGACACCAAACAGTTGATGCTCGATAAAAATCATGACTATGGTGAAGCTTGGCGTGATATGCGTGTCAGCTCACTAACCGATTTGATCTTACAAAAATTATTACGTGTCAAACAAATAGAAGACAATGCGGGACAGACCCTAGTTAGCGAAGGAATCGATGCAAATTATCAGGACATGATTAATTATGCCATCTTTGCATTAATTCACTTAAACGACTCTTAAAATGAAAATTATAGTTCCTATTTCGCGTATTTTTGTTGGTATTTTATTTATCATTTCAGGATTTATTAAGCTTAATGACCCTTTGGGGTTTTCTTATAAGCTTCAAGAATATTTTAGTGCAGACGTCTTAAATATTCCTTTTTTAGAACCATATGCCTTAGTCATTTCAGTTTTGGTAGTGGTACTTGAAGTGGTTCTAGGGGTGTTTTTATTGGTAGGATACAAGCCAAAATTCACCGTTTGGAGCTTGTTGCTCATGATTGTGTTTTTTACCTTTCTCACCTTTTATTCTGCTTATTTTGATAAAGTAAAAGACTGTGGCTGTTTCGGAGATGCTTTAAAATTAACGCCATGGGAAAGCTTCACCAAAGATGTGGTATTACTTGTGTTTGTATTGATTTTGTTTTTTGGAAAATCGTACATAGCACCTATTTTTAAACCCCTTCCAAATACAATTTTGGCTCTTTTGAGTTTTATCGCTAGTTTGGGATTTGGATACCATGTGCTGATGCACTTACCAAGTATAGATTTTAGAGCTTATAAAATAGGGGATAACCTATTGACAAATATGAGCACCCCAATTGATGCGCCCAAAGCCATTCAAGAGTTTACATGGGTTTTTAGGGTCAATGGAGCTGAACAAATCATAGTAACCGATGGGTCCTATCCAAACGTTCAAGGGGAGTATGTAAGTGTAGAAACGAAAGTTATTGATGAAGGATTTCAACCTTCCATTTTGGATTTTTCAATTGAATCGGAGGATGAAGATTTAACATCTCAATTCCTTTCTGAGGAAAAACTCATTTTGATTGTATCTTACAGCTTAGAAAGTGCAGAAACGCAAGGGCTTCAAAAACTAAAAGCATTATCAGAAGACGCACATTCTAAAGGCTATACCGTGATTGGGTTAAGTGCTTCTGGAGAAGATTCTAAATCAAAACTGAAGGCCGCTTATGGGCTTGATTTTCAATTTTATTTGTGTGATGAAAAAGCACTCAAAACGGTGGTGCGTTCCAATCCAGGGGTTCTGCAATTACGAGAGGGAACGGTTCAACAAAAAGTACACTGGAACGATATTGAAAACTTAGATCTTTAACTGCTTTTGGGTAGATATATACTAAAAAAAATACAGCATGCTTTCTGGACCCTTCTTGGGGTAGTCACTGCTATTTTTTTTCTATTTAATGTGTTGCCCGGAGATCCTGCTCAAATGATGTTAGGACAAAATGAAGATCAAGCTCAATTAGCGATTGTAAAACAAAAATACGGATTTGACCAGCCGGTCATGACCCAGTATCTATATTATATAAATGACCTGTCTCTAGTGTCATTTCATTCCAAAAATCCAGATGATTATACATTTTTAGAATCGCATCCTTACACTTATAAAACCCTATTTAAAATAGCGAACACCAGCATTGTTTTGAAATATCCATACCTGCGAACGTCTTTTACAAAACAAGGAAAAAAAGTCAGTCAAATATTAAAAGAAACCCTGCCTAATACCATTATTTTGGCAATAGCCTCAATTAGTATTGCGCTCCTTCTTGGGTTATTTTTGGGGGTGGTTTCGGCGCTTTATAAAGATCATTGGATGGATAAAACCATTTTAGTAGTGAGTACATTAGGGATGAGTTTGCCGTCGTTTTTCAGCGCTATTTTGGCCGCTTGGATTTTTGGGTTTTTATTACATGAATATACAGGATTAGAAATGACTGGAAGTCTCTACGAATTGGACGATTTTGGAGAGGTCTATCAGTTAAAACTAAAAAACTTACTATTACCTGCCTTGGTACTTGGAATTCGGCCGTTAGCTGTGGTCACTCAATTGATGCGGAACTCATTATTAGAAGTGTTTAACCAAGATTACATTCGAACGGCACGAGCCAAAGGCCTAAGCGAGTTTCAAATTATTACGAAGCACGCAATGAAAAATGCGCTCAATCCGGTGGTAACGGCTGTTTCGGGCTGGTTTGCTTCCTTATTAGCGGGAGCCGTTTTTGTAGAGTATATATTTGCATGGAATGGTTTAGGGAAAGAAATTGTAAATGCATTAAACACCCTAGATTTACCCGTAATTATGGGGGCTGTTTTAATAATTGCCCTTACTTTTGTGCTGATCAATATTTTGGTTGATATTATTTACACTTATTTGGACCCAAAAATTAAACTAAACGACTAAATAAATTTTAAGATGAAAAAAATTCTAGTATTAACACTCTTTTTTACCACTGTTTTAAGTTGTCAAAGTCGAGTGGAAACACAATTTTCAGCCGAGGCCTTAAATGATGAATTTATCACTTTAGAAGGAAATTCAATCGTATTTAAATCTATTTTAGAAAAGCATGAAGGCAACACTGTTTTTATCGATGTATGGGCCTCTTGGTGTAAAGATTGTTTAAAAGGGTTGCCAGGAGTCAAAGAACTTCAAGCTAATAACCCCGAAGTTGATTTTGTTTATTTATCATTAGATAAATCGCAAGTTGCCTGGAAAAAAGGCATTGATCGACTCCAAATAAATGGGGAACACTACTTTATGCAATCGGGTTGGAAAGGGGCTATGGGTACATTTTTGGACCTGGATTGGATTCCTCGCTATATGATTATTGACAAACAAGGCGGTATAAAAGTTTTTAAAGCCATTGAAACCACAGATATAACACTATTAAATAATTTAAAATGAGAAAACAAATTGTAGCAGGAAATTGGAAAATGAATAATGACTATGTCGATTCAGAGTTATTAGTTTCTAAACTGCTTAAAAAACTTAAACACACCACAACAGAAATCATTATTGCGCCTCCATTTACGAGTCTTTTGGCGTCTTCAAATTCAGTTAAAGGGAGTCAGGTTGTAGTGGCTGCTCAAAACATGCATTTCGCAGAAAACGGAGCCTATACTGGGGAAGTTAGTGCCGCAATGCTAAAAAGTATTGGCGTTAAAACAGTGATCTTAGGACACAGTGAGCGTCGCGCATATTTTAATGAATCCGATGATCTTCTTGCTAAAAAAATAGACGCTGCATTAGCACACGGGATGCGCTCAATTTTTTGTTTTGGTGAAGAATTAGAAGATCGTAAATCTGGAAATGAAGAAGCTGTTGTAGGCGCACAAATCCAGAACGCTTTATTTCATTTACCAGCAGCTGCATGGGAACATATTGTATTGGCTTATGAGCCTGTTTGGGCCATTGGTACCGGCGAAACTGCTTCTCCTGAACAAGCGCAAGACATGCATGCTTTTATCCGTGAAACGGTTGCGAAAAAGTATTCGGAAAAATTAGCGGATGACGTTTCAATATTATACGGAGGGAGTGTAAAACCTGCAAATGCAAAAGAAATTTTTTCTAAACCAGATGTAGATGGTGGCCTTATTGGTGGCGCTGCATTGGATGATGAGCAATTTTTGGCCATCATAAATGCATTTTAAATTTGGCAGACTCTATCTATATAGGTTATAAATTTAAAGTTGAGCCCGTTCAGCCAGGTACCGAAATTTTAATTGCGGAACTTGGTTTTTCTGGGTTTGAAAGTTTTGTAGAAACGCCAGACGGCGTCATTGCATACATTCAAAAATCAGATCATTTTGACGCGATTCTAGAACCAATTCAGATTTTAAAATCTGAGGAGTTTGAAATTACGTACGACTTTGAAACCATTGCACAGACCAATTGGAATGCAGAATGGGAGAAAAATTTTAATCCCATAGTGGTGGATGATCAGTGTGCGATTCGTGCGCCTTTTCACGAACCATTTGATGTGAAGTATGATATTATTATAGAACCAAAAATGAGCTTTGGGACGGGGCATCACGAAACAACCCATATGATGATTCAGCATATTTTAGCGTCAGATTTCACGCATAAATCAGTATTGGATATGGGGTGTGGAACAGGAGTTCTCGCAATTTTGGCCGAAAAAAGAGGCGCGCAAACTCTCGATGCCATCGATATTGATAATTGGTGTTATTTAAATAGTTTAGAAAATGTTTCTAGAAATGACTGTCATCATATCCGTGTTTTAGAAGGGGATGCGTCCTTATTAGAGGGCAAACACTACGATGTAATTATCGCTAATATTAATAGAAACATTTTGATTAATGACTTAAGTACCTATGTGGCTTGTTTAAATGAAAATGGTTCTCTATTTTTAAGTGGTTTTTATGACAGTGATTGTGAGCTGATTGAATCAACCTGTAATCAACTTCATTTGAAACTCGAAAAAAAATTAAAAAGAAACAATTGGGTTGCTTTGAAATTTGTTCAACAGTTATGAGTACAAAAGAAAAAATTAAAGAACAGTTTGACACCTTAACTGATGAAAGTCATTTAAATGAAATTGTCTTGTTCAATGATGAAGTGAATACTTTTGACCATGTGATAGAAACGCTAGTCGATGTTTGTAGTCATACCTATGAGCAGGCCGAGCAATGTGCATTATTAGTTCATTATAAAGGCAAATGTATCGTCAAAACTGGCCAATATGAGGATTTAGAGCCCCAATGCGGAAAACTGTTAGAAGCAGGTTTAAGTGCCGAGATAATTTAAGATTTCTCCAATCTTCCCACAGCACAACTTACAAACGATTTTGCTTTTTTTCCGATAGAATTGGCGTCACCATTCACAGGATATCCTAGCTTAGAGAGCAATTTTATAGCCTCTTCAATCCCATTCTTAGCATCCGTATCAAATGTCACAGTATGTGTGTCGGTATCAACGGCTACGTTCTGAACGCCTTCTAAGGCATTGAGTCTCGTGATAATCGTATGGGCACAACCACCACATTTTAAATTTTGAATTTCAAGAATTGTATTCATAGATTATAGTGTTGAAGGACATACAAATTCAGACATTGAAATGCTTGTCTTTTTAAGCGCCGCAAATCCACCGTCAATATCAACGAGGTTATGAAATCCTCGTGCTTTTAATATGGATGCAGCGATCACAGAGCGGTAGCCACCTGCACAATGGACATAATACGTTTTGTTAGCATCTATTTGATCCATTTGATGATTGATGTAATCTAGTGCAAAATGTTGAACACCATCCAATTTTAAATGCATCGAGACAAATTCACCCTCTTTTCGAACATCTAAAATAGGGAGTGTTTCTTTTTTGGTTTGTACTGCAAAGGCTTCTGCCGAAATAGACTGTATGCGATCGGTTGTTTTTCCCGAAGCGATCCACGCTTCTATACCACCTTCTAAATAGCCAAGGGTGTTGTCGTAGCCAACACGTGCCAGGCGTGTCACCGCTTCTTCTGACTTGCCTTCTGGAACTACTAAAAGAATGGGTTGTTTGATATTGGTGATTAAGGCACCAACCCAGGGAGCAAATCCGCCATTAAGTCCTATGAAAATAGACCCTGGAATGTGGTTTTTTACAAAATCTTGTTGGGTGCGTACATCTAAAATTAACGCTTCTTTAGCTTGAGCACGTTGTTCAAAGGCATCTGCAGAAAGTGGCGTATCGCCATTTGATAAAACGGCCTCTAGTTCAGAATATCCCGTTTGATTTAGTTTTGCGTTTTTCGCAAAATATTGTGGTGGCGCACTGATGCCATTCAAAACCTCTTTGATAAATTCATCTTTGGTCATATCAGATCGCAAAGCATAATTGGTATTTTTCTGATCTCCAATGGTGCCAACCGTTTCTTTGCTTAAATTTTTCCCACAAGCAGAACCGGCACCATGGGCAGGATATACAATAATAGAGTCGTCTAAAGTCATTATTTTTGTTCGCAAGGATTGGTATAACATGCCCGCTAAATCTTTTTCAGTTAGTTCCGATTTAACGGCTAAGTCTGGTCTGCCAACATCGCCAAGAAAAAGAGTATCCCCCGTAAATACCGCATGATTTTGTCCGTTTTCGTCAATTAGTAAATAGGTGACAGATTCTAGCGTATGGCCCGGGGTGTGAAGGACTTTAATGGTGAGCGCTCCAATTTTGAATTCTTCATTATCCGTGGCATTGTGACAATCAAAGGCGGTATTGGCATTTGGGCCAAATACAATCATTGCGCCTGTTTTTTTTGCCAAGTCCACATGCCCCGACACAAAATCGGCATGAATATGCGTTTCAAAAATATATTTAATGGTCGCCTTATTGGCCTTCGCTTTGTCAATATAGTATTGGGTTTCTCGTAGCGGATCAATGATAGCAACCTCGCCATTAGATTCGATGTAGTAGGCGCCTTGTGCCAAACAGCTGGTGTAGATTTGTTCTATTTTCATGATAATATAAAATATTAGATCTCTACAAAAGTAAGTTTTTTGAAATAGCTACGATATTCTTTTGATAAAAAGATTATTACCTTATATTTGCACCCTCAAAATGGCCTCGTAGCATAACTGAATAGTGCACTTGATTACGGCTCAAGAGGTTGCAGGTTTGAATCCTGCCGAGGTCACGAATAAATAGTACAATAAGAAAAAACGCCAAGCTTGCTTGAGCGTTTTTTTGTTTTAGCTATTTTCAAAACGGAGCCTTGTGGGATCAGCGCAGCTAATCCTGTCGAGGTCACATATAAAATACTAAATCATTGACATTCAATGTTTTTAGTATTTTTTTATCTTTGTTTGTCTAATACTTGTCCACATTTTATGCTTACTGAATATGCAAAAGAATCATTTATCCCCTAGCACTTTTTAATTTAAATGATGCTTTAGAATTTAAAACTTATTCTGATATTTAAAAAATTAATAGTCCACAGCTTGAGAAAGCAGATATTTATATAAGTTCGTGTCTAAAAAAATATAAAAATCAACACTTAATAACTCAACTTCTTTTGTTATTTCCGAACCTTTCTTTTTCTAATATAGGGGAGTTTGATTTAGACGAACTATTAGATGTGAAATCTGTACACAACAAAGAAAAGTTAAAACAGGTATTAAATTTTAGATTTAATATTTCTTTAATAAATAATATTTTTGATGAGATTGAAAAAACAGAGGGAGCGAAAATTGACAAGAAATTGTTTTACACTGATTTCTTTATTTTTTCATATAAATATTTTTTTACAGAACTCATAAATTGTATTAACTATAGCTTGGTTATAGAGCCTGAGTTTTAAAAACGTATCGCATTATGTTGATTGCTATACAAAAGTCATTATATTTGAACTTGAAACCAATTACACTTTTAAAATACTAAGATGAAAAAAATCACATTAATCGTATTGATGCTTTTTACAGTATTGAGTTACGCACAAGACATTGAACTCAATAGGACAATAAGCGCCGAAGACAATCAAATCAAAAACTTGCAAGACCCTACAGAGGCTCAGGATGCGGTGACATTATCTGTTCTATTGGAAAAGATTTCAGCGCTTCAAAACCAAATAGATAACGCACAGATAGGCTCAATAACAGACGTTGACGGTAATACGTACAACAGCCTAGCTTACGGCAACCAAGTATGGACTGTAGAAAACGCTGAGATGGTCAAATATCGTGATGGCACGCCTATTCCACAAATTACGGAACCAGATGATTGGACAGCCCTCACCACAGGCGCTTGGTGTTATAACAATAATGACGAAACAAAAGGCAAGCTTTATAATTGGTATGCCGTGATGGGCATTCACGATGCTGAACCAACCACTCCTAATAAGGAATTTGCACCAGAAGGTTGGCACGTACCAAGTGATGCAGAGTGGTTCACTTTAGAAAATCACCTTATTGCCAATGGTTATAATTACGATGGTTCGATTACTGGAAACAACATAATAGCCAAAGCTATGGCATCTATTTCAGGGTGGAATAGTTCAACAAATGAAGGAGCAGTAGGAAACAACCAAAGCTTAAACAACGACAGCGGTTTTAATGCCTTCCCTGGGGGTTACCGTTCCGTCATCGATGGTTCGTTCAATACTGAGGGTAACAATGCAATCTTTTGGAGTTCCACTGAGAGCGATACATATCTCGCATGGTCCCGCTTTCTGAACTTCAATTTCAATAACCTCACCAAATCCAGCACCTTCGCGAAAGAAGGCTTTTCAGTGCGTTTTGTTAGGGATTAAAAATCTTGACGCTTGACCCTTAAAGGGGCTGGCCTTGTGCAGCCCCGTCTTTTTCAATCAGCGCCCTAAGGCGCTTAAAAAATCAAACGCAACTTTGGGTTTGATTTTTTCTAAGAAGTATCAAAAAAGTTGTTTAAAAAATCGAGGGTTTGTTTCGAAGACAGCTTAATGGGATGTAAAGTCAAACCTGTAATCTACGTTGCGGGTTTATTTTTTTTATCAAAAACAAGTTTCATAAATATAATTGAGTTTTACTACAAAGTTCGAACTTTGGATAGTTTGGGTCACGAATAAATAGTACAATAAGAAAAAACGCCAAGCTAGCTTGAGCGTTTTTTTGTTTGTACTATTTTCAAAGCGGCCCTTTGTGGGATCAGCGCAGCTACTCCTTTTTAATTCTAACTAGTTGAAAGATATAAGTTCCAAATCAGAGAGCTGTCTTTAGTAACCTCTATTAGTTTTTCAATAGCTTACCAGAGTATGTATCTGTGCCAATATAGAGTTGCACAAAATACACCCCTGGTGAAAGAAAACCAACATAAGTTTGTGGCTCATCCTCAGTACTCAGAACAAGCTTCCCATAAATGTCGTATAGGCTTAACGCTCCTAACAGTTCAGTACCAAAAGTTATAAATTCACCGACGGGGTTTTGTAAATGAAGTTTTAAAACAGCTCGTTTTTGAGTAGTGCTTAAGGTACTTTCTCTTTGGTAACAGTTCTCATAATTGATAGCGCCTTGGTGTATATCGCGGATGTATTCAATGATGTAATCTGCAGTTGTTTCTTTATAAGTGAAGGAAGGCTCTGGGAAATAGTCTCCCAACACATTTGAAATATAGTCGTTCAAACTAAATTCAATAACATCAGTGTCTTCTAATGCAACACCATCCTTGGAGAATTGTAAAACTTGGTTTTCGTCTTTATTAATTTTAAGAGTGGTTGAATAGGAGTACGAACTTTGATAATTATTTAAAAACGTTCTAAAATCAGTAATCGTCATTTCAAAAGTATCCAAGCTATTTCCGAAAGGATCAATAGAATAGATGTCAAAGGGTGTGATATCTCCCTCATCTAAATAAGTTCTGATGCCTCCCATGTTTTGAATCACAAAATCAGCACCTGTTATGCTCTGTAGTGCATCGGTGTATAGGCAAGCTGTTTCACTTTTGGTATGGTCAATTTCAGATTCGCCAATGACGGTATAAAATTCAGGCTGATTATTGTAATCATCAACTTTGGATTGTGTGGGTTGGTCAAAAGCCATTGAGGTGCTAGACAAATCAATAAGCTCAAAATTAAAATCAGTTATCGCCTTGTTGGTTACGGTAAGTGTGGTCTTAGATACTTTTTCAAGGTTTTTTCCAGACATTACCATGTATCCGTTTTCATAAGCTTCCCCATATTCACCATTGGTATGTCCTCCGATAACCAAATCCACAAAAGAATAAGTCTCTAGTATTTTACGATCCTTGTAAGAGCCATAGTGGGTCAGAGCCACCAAAAGGTCTGCGTCATTATCTGCTTTTAGATCTTCATAATTTGGGAAACTATCGAGCCCTTCAGTAAAGGTCAGTCCTTCAATTTTTTTTGGATGCGTTAAGGGGTGTAAGCCAGGGCTACCCGTCTCAACCACACCAACAAAAGCAATGGTAAAATCATCTTTTGTAATCAATTCGAAGCCGTTAACATCTGCTAGTACGCCGCTAACATTACTTACGTTATCACATATAAAAGGAAATTCTGCTTGCTCAATACGGGCATTCAAAACATCTTGACCATAATCAAATTCGTGATTTCCGATCACAGAAACATCTAACCCGCAGTCATTTAATAAATCGATCATAGGGAATCCTTTGCTTTCGTGATAGTCGACAATAGGGTTTCCAGAAAAAAGATCTCCTGCACTCACGAAAAACACTTTGCTATTCTGCGCGCGATCGTTTTCTATCAACGTTTTTAGCCGAGGGAAATTGTTAATTTGGCCATGTGGATCGTTGATGGCGTAGATCACCACGGTTTCTTGTGCCCCTAATGACGATAGCCCTAAAATTCCAATAAGTAAAAAAGTAAATAATCTCATACTACGAAACTACGGAAAAATAAATTGTAAAAAAAAAGTAAAACAGATACTATTTCTTTTAATAAAAATGAGAATTGAGCCAAAAATGCATTCATTTTTGGGAGCGAAACCCATACTAAATGGAAACCCTAAATTTTCGAACGTTTGTGTTCTAGAAGTAATTAAGAATAAACTTCTTGGTGTTTATAAGCTCGGATTTTAAAATAGAAAACCCTGCAAATTGCAGGGTTTCATACTAAAAAAAATACAACAAAAACTATTGGCGTTGCCAAATTTCAATACTCTCTCCACTATCTATTGAGAACTGAGACAAATCGTTATTAAATTCTAAATAAATAACCTCTTCATTTGGTTCGTCTTCGTTAGGGTCGGATATCAAATAATTTCTGGCTTCCCCAACTTGCCTCCAGATTCCACCCTCAGTTGCTCCCAAATCATCCATGATTACACTTCCGTCTGAGTTGTCCACGCATTCCCAAAAATGATCGCTGTAGGTTCCATTAGCAAAAAATTTAGCAATAGGAGGATATCCCTCTTCAATACATGGTCTTCCAGTTATATCTCCGTCAAAAAGTGTACCGTAAAATTCAAAAGAAATCATTTCCCAAGATCCTATTAAGGGTTCGTTGGGGTCAAAGGCAGTATCGTTGGTGTCTCCGTCGTCATCTCCGCATCCGATTAGCATTAATGGCATTAATAATAAAATAAGTTTTTTCATTTTTTCTTTTTATAATTAAGTTGCAAATTTAAATGGATTCGCAGATTTTTCATTATTTTTTAGTACATTACACTATATATCTTGTATTTATAATGCTCTTATTACAACTATTTTTTTTGACCATATTTAGTGGTTCTTTTCCAGAATTTTCCAAGGACTCTTTTTTTAGTTTCCACTCCAAAGACCTTTTTTATATCGTTGATTCGGATTCGGTATATGTCACCAAAAACGGAAAATCTTATGAAAAATGGGCGCATCAGATGGATTGGCCACATTTTAATTTTAATGCGATTAATCGCCTGAACGAAACAATTTTATTATCCAAAGGCGGGGGTGTTTTATATCGATTTAAAGACCGTTCTTTTGAACGTCTCGATAAGTCTTTTGAACATCGAAACAAGTATAGATCGTTTGACTTTTTCTTTGAAAATAATATATTTTCTTATGGCGGTTATGGCTTGTTTAATGTGAACTCGAACCTTACTTCTTTCAATCCCGTAAATCAAGAATGGAGTGAGTTTTTTTTTCATCCAAATTCAAAATTCCCCTCAGCGAGACAACTCGTAATTGGTCAATTAAAGGATTCATCTTTATATGTAGCGGGTGGGTTAAATAAGCGGATTAATGAGCAACTTGAATTGAATTATAATTTTTTGGATGATGTTTGGAAATTAGATTTAAAGACTCATTTTTGGACGTATCTAGGGACGCTGAATTCATCTTTTTCTAAGACTATTTTTTCATACGCTACAGTAAAAGGCGCTTACAAAGGAGGGACCCTTTTGGTTCTTAATGGGAAGGTGTTTTGGAGTGATATTAATAACAATGTTATCAAAGAGTTTACCAATGTGAACCCAATTATTTTAGAAAAAATTGAGTTTTTTGAGTTCAATCCAACAACGAATCTTTTTATGTTTTCAAAATTGATGCATCATTCTCTGGCCTCTCGCTTTATTTTCATGACACCCTCAGAACTATTAGGGAGCTCTGTAATTGAATATCCGTTGTATACTAAGGAGACTCAATACGGGCTTTACTTTGTTTTATTAATTTTAGTATTGGTAATTCTTCTTGTTGTTTATTTAAAAGCAAAGCCCAAAAGTAATTACAGCGTTGTTTTAGAAAATTTAAATAAAATAAAAAAGGAGTTAAGCGTTGAAGATTTTAGTATTTTGGAACAATTATTAAAGCAATACCCAAAGGCTGTTGACTTTCCTTCAATTTTAAATTTCTTTGAGCCCAATTTATCCTATGAATCTCGCGTAAAAAAACTAAGACTCTCCGTAACACGCATAGATGAAGTTCTAATGACTTACACGAAGTCTAAGACGCCTGTTTTAAAGTTTAGACAAAACAATAATGATCGACGGATCAAAGAAGTTTATTTAAACTAAAGATCACACTAATCATAGACACCCGTTGAAACTAGTGCATATGGGGGTTTATAGCTTGATTCATCTTCTTTTTGCTTTTGACCCTTTTTATATTTTCTAATACAATTTCAGCCTCAGTTATCGTCTTTTAATAGTTTGATGACTTCAGATTTATGGTTCCAAACAGCTGCTCTAAAGTGTTTGTTTTTAAAAAACAACCTAAGGCCCTCGAGGGCTGTGATGAGCCTTATATTGACGTTCACAAGTCTTGTGTAAAATCGTCTCACAAGTCCTTTTTTACTTAAGTATTTATACATCTTTTTTAAAACAGTTGAACTCGTGTTTTTGGAGGTCTTTGAGTAGGGTTTAAAATTGAGTGCTCTCAAAGTATAAAAAAGTCGATGGTATTTAGAAGTCTTACTAGCAGTAGACGGTTCATTCTGTTGCTCTAAAGCCAAACTATCATAACAGGCTTTAAGATTTATGGATTTAAACAAATAGCCAAAATCATTGATTAGATGGTTCAAAATAAGGATGTCTAAATTTGCTTCAATGGTTGGAACACAAACGCCCTTGATGGTTCTTCGGTTTGCAAGAATTTCTTTAATATTCAAAATATTTCGTCGCTCTTTTCTTAATAATTTTGAGTGAATTTCGACGGCGCCTAAACGTTCAGGGTGAATCAATCTTGGCAGATGGCGGTGATCCTTGTATTTACCAAAAAGGCTCTCTTCTAATGAGTTGTAGCCAGTTTCTTTTAATAAGCGTTCTGCTTTGTGTAAATGCTCTGGTTCAACGAGAATGTCAATATCGCCAACCATTCGTTCCCCAATATCATTGTAAACCCCTGATGCCAATAACGCACAGCTCAAAAAGCGCAAGAAGTAGGTTACCATCCTGAAATAATTTTAGCTGGGCGTCGTTTAAATGATTCTATGGGCGAACACGTCGCAGGGCAAGTTTTAAAATTATTAGTCAAAAATGATATAAAAATTAAAGGGGCAAGCGTCCTTGTTTTAGGCATTACATTTAAAGAAAATTGCCCAGACGTAAGAAATACCAAAGTAATTGATGTCATCTCTCATCTCAAGACATATGGAATGCATCTCACGATCTATGATCCTTGGGCGAATCCGTTGGAAGTAAAGTCGGAGTATCATCTTAAAACAACACAAGAGGCTCCCAAAGATACTTTTGACGCCATTGTTCTGACCGTCGCTCATAAAGAATTTATTAAAATGGACCTGAAACCATTAATGAAAAAGACTACGGTTGTGTATGACGTAAAAGGCGTCTTAGGAACAAAAGCTGACGCAAAATTATAATTTATGTTTTCAAATTTAAAATCTAAAACAGTCTTAGTCACTGGTGGTGCAGGGTTTATTGGTTCGAATCTCTGTGAAGCCTTGCTGAAGTTAGGCACCAAGGTTCGTTGTATGGATAATCTATCAACGGGGTTTATGCATAATATTCAACCGTTTATAGCGCATAAAAATTTTAGTTTCATCAATGCCGATATTAGGGATTTAGAAACCTGTCAGCAAGCGTGTCAGGAAGTCGATTTTGTGCTGCATCAAGCTGCATTGGGTTCTGTGCCACGATCCATAAAAGATCCATTGACCACTAATGCGGTGAATGTTGATGGGTTTCTTAATATGTTAGTCGCATCTAGAGATCAAAAGGTAAAACGTTTTGTGTATGCTGCCAGTAGTTCTACCTATGGAGATTCAAAACAACTTCCTAAAAATGAAGCGGTTATAGGCGCACCTTTATCGCCCTATGCCATCACCAAATATGTAAACGAATTATATGCAACAATCTTTAAAAATACGTTTGATTTAGATACTGTCGGCTTGCGATATTTTAATGTTTTTGGAAAAAAACAAGACCCAAAAGGGGCCTATGCGGCGGTCATTCCTAAATTTGTAATTCAACTTATAAATCATGAATCTCCGGTGATTAACGGGGATGGCTCGTATTCTCGAGATTTTACGTATATTGATAATGTCATATTAATGAATCTTTTAGCGTTATCGACTGTTAATAAGTCGGCCTTAAACCAAATATATAACACAGCTGTGGGTGATCGGACGACTTTAGTCCAACTTGTGCATAGTTTAAAAAAATATTTAGCTAAATTTGACCCAACAATTGCTAACGTTCAAGTGATTCATGGCCCAAAACGGTTCGGAGATATTCCGCACTCTCAGGCCTCTGTTGAAAAAGCAGTTAAATTATTAAATTATAAACCAACCCACGCTTTCGAAAGCGGTCTTAAAAATGCCGTTGAATGGTACTGGGAACAGTTTAAGAATTAACCAAAAATGAGTATAAATACAATTTGTTGTATTGGAGCAGGCTATGTAGGCGGACCAACAATGTCAGTTATTGCCCAAAAAAACCCGTCTATAAAAGTGATTGTTGTTGATATGAATCAGGCTCGTATTGACGCTTGGAATGATGAAGATTTAAGTAAGCTTCCTATTTTTGAACCCGGATTGGATGCCGTGATTGGAGAAGCACGGGGCCGAAATTTATTTTTCTCAACCGATGTAGATGGAGCGATTCATGAAGCAGATATGATTTTCATTTCTGTGAATACACCCACAAAAACGTATGGTGCAGGAAAAGGCATGGCCGCAGATTTACAATATGTAGAACTCTGTGCCCGTCAAATTGCCAAAATTGCAACTTCTGATAAAATCGTTGTCGAAAAATCGACCCTGCCAGTTAAAACAGCCGAAGCGATTAAGGACATTTTAGAAAATACTGGTACTGGTGTGAATTTTGAAATTTTATCAAATCCAGAATTTTTAGCCGAAGGAACCGCCATTCAAGATTTAGAAGCCCCCGATCGTGTTTTAATTGGTGGCGATCAAACAGAACAGGGCCTTAAAGCCATTCAGACCCTAGTAGATATCTATGCCACTTGGATTCCGAGAGATCAAATTATCACGACTAATTTATGGTCTTCTGAACTTTCAAAATTGACGGCTAATGCTTTTTTAGCGCAACGAGTGTCTTCGATTAATGCCTTAACAGAACTCTGTGAGTCTACCGGCGCTAATATTGACGATGTCGCCAAAGCGATTGGAACGGATTCAAGAATTGGCCCTAAATTTTTAAAAGCCTCTGTCGGATTTGGAGGGTCTTGTTTTCAAAAAGATATTTTAAACTTAGTGTATATATGTAAGTCTTTGGGCTTAGACGAAGCTGCCGATTATTGGGAGCAAGTCATTATAATGAATAACCACCAACGCAGTCGTTTTGCGAGTCAAATTGTTAAATCATTATATGGAACGGTGGCTGGAAAGAAAATTGGATTTTTGGGTTGGGCCTTTAAAAAAGACACCAACGATACCAGAGAATCTGCAGCGATTTATATCGCAGATAAACTTATTGAAGAGCATGCGTCAGTTCAGGCTTACGATCCTAAGGTTTCAGCTGTTCGAATGCAATCCGATTTGAATGCATTGAACACCAGAAAAGAATCTGAAAATAATAAATTTTTAGAAGTTCATGTCAACCCGTATGAAGCCTTAGAAGGCACACATGCAATCGCAGTGATTACCGAGTGGGATGAATTTAAAACCTATGATTGGCAAAAAATATACGATGGGATGCTAAAACCAGCTTTTGTTTTTGATGGACGAAATATTTTAGATCAAGCGGCACTTGAATCGATTGGGTTTATTTATAAAGCCATTGGAAAATAACATGTCTCAAAAAAAAAAATATTAGTTACAGGCGCGGCAGGTTTTATTGGATTTCATCTTTGTGAACGCCTTTTAAAAGCAGGACATTCCGTACTAGGACTGGATAATATTAATGCGTATTACGATGTCAATCTAAAATATGATCGTCTCAAAGCATTAGGGATTTCACGTTCCAAAGCGGAACGTTTTGATTCCTTAGTAAACAGTGAAATTTTTGGAGACAAGTTTCAGTTCATACGTTTAAACCTTGAAGATCGAGAGGCATTACCAGAAGTGTTCAAGTCCCATCAGTTTGACAGTGTTTGTAGCCTTGCTGCCCAAGGAGGAGTTCGAAATTCGAATGCAAACTCAGAGTCCTATATTGATAGTAATATTACTGGATTTCTTAATGTTTTAGAATGTTGCAGGCAGTACAAAATTACGCGTTTAGTATATGCAAGTAGCTCGAGTGTATATGGAAATTGCAATGCAGTTCCTTTTAAAGAAACGGCCGTTGTAGATCAACCGATCAGTCTGTATGCGGCGACCAAAAGAGCCAATGAATTAATGGCGCACACCTACAGCCACCTTTATAATATCGAAACAATTGGCTTGCGGTTTTTTACAGTCTATGGTCCATGGGGACGTCCAGATATGGCTTTGTTTTTATTTACAAAGTTGATTTTAAATGACCAACCGATTAAAGTTTTTAATGACGGAAATTTATCACGAGATTTCACCTACATTGATGATATAATTGATGGTGTTGAAGCCACACTTTTAAAGCCTTCCAAAAACAACCAGCCCTATAAATTATATAATATTGGGAACTGTCAACCGGTTCAATTATTAGATTTTATTAAAGCGATTGAAAAAAGTACAGGCAAAAGGGCTGAGAAACTAATGTTGCCCATGCAAGCAGGGGATGTCAATCAGACCTGGGCAAATGTCGAGCAATTTAAAACCGATTATGACTACCAACCTTCGACATCTGTTCAAACAGGTATAAAGGCCTTTGTAAGCTGGTATCTGGCGTATTACAACTAGAATTTAGCGATCTCCAAAAAAATAGACCTTCAATAAGAATCGTATTCCATTTTAAAGAAGGGCATCTTGCCAGTTTGAAGGCATCCCTAAGTAATTTATAATTCACTTAATTATCATTAATTTTTTTTAATTGTCATTTAGAAAGAAAGCACTTAGTGGAATCTTTTGGTCTTCCGTTCAGTCGTTTGGAACCCAGAGTGTCTCATTTTTGATTTCTATAATCTTAGCTAGGCTACTTTTGCCTGAAGAATTTGGTCTTATTGCTATGATAGCGGTCTTTATGGGTGTTGGAAATACATTGTTAAATGCTGGGCTAGGCGAATCATTGATTCGAACTAAAGACCCAACGGAAGAAGATTATTCTACGGTTTTTTTTTTCAATTTAATAAGCAGTGTTATTGTTTATGTAATTATTTATTTTTTAGCTCCATGGATTTCAGGTTTTTACAACCAACCTCTTTTAATTGATATTGTAAGATGGTATTCAATTGTGATTGTCATTAATGCTTTTTCAATGATTCAAGTTACAAGACTCACAAAACAAGTTGATTTTAAAACACAAATGAAAGTGTCTTTACCATCCACGATTTTGGCTGGGATCTTAGGTGTATGTTTGGCCTATGAAGGATTTGGAGTTTGGAGTTTAGTTTATATGGCTATTTTTAGGTCAATTTTAGATATGCTGTTTTTATTTTATAATACAAAATGGTTACCTTCTTTAGTGTTTCATC